>R14__coassemble_188_pt1 | contig 51292 bp, 51 predicted proteins | sample R14__metabat2_high_PE_026 | metagenome-assembled genome bin R14 | reverse complement strand
ATCTGTGCTATACCAAGGCACTGAAGGCCTTCAAGCTGACCGGCGTCAGCGGTGCCTACTGGAAGAACAACAGCGAGAACAAAATGCTGACCCGCATCTCCGGCGTTGCCTTCGGCAGCAAGGAAGACCTGGCCGAGTATGAGAAGCAGATGGAAGAGGCCCGTCAGCGCGACCATCGCCGCATCGGCAAGGAAATGCAGCTGTTCATGACTGATAACCTGATTGGTCGTGGTCTGCCCATGTTCCTGCCCAAGGGCTATGTGGTCTGGCAGGAGTTGGAGAATTACATCAAGGCAAAGGAGCGCAAGCTGGGCTATCTGCACGTGATGACCCCCTGCGTAGGTACGGTGGACCTGTACAAGACCTCCGGCCACTGGGAGCACTACAAGGAGAACATGTTCCCCGCCATGGAGGTGGAGGGCGAATCCTTCGTGCTGCGCCCCATGAACTGCCCTCATCATATGATGATCTACGCCAACCGCCCCCGCAGCTATCGTCAGCTGCCCCTGCGTATCGGTGAGATCGCCCACGATTTCCGCTTTGAAGCCAGCGGCACCCTGAAGGGCATCGAGCGTGGCCGCCACTTCTGCCAAAATGACGCTCATCTGTTTGTGACGCCTGAGCAGATCAAGGATGAGGTCTCCGGCGTGGTAAACCTGATCAAGGAAGTGTATCAGGACTTCCACATCACCGATTATCGCTGCGTGCTGAGTCTGCGCGATCCCGCGGATAAGAAGAAGTATCATCAGGATGATGAGATGTGGAACAAGGCAGAGAACGCTCTGCGTGAGGTGCTGAAGGAACTGAACATCGATTTCACCGAGGAGATCGGCGAGGCTGCTTTCTACGGCCCCAAGCTGGACGTGAATGTGAAGCCTGCCGTAGGCGCCGAGTATACGCTGTCCACCTGCCAGTTGGACTTCTGCCTGCCGGCCAAGTTCCAGCTGACCTATGTGGACAAGGATGGCGAAAAGCGCACGCCCGTGGTGCTGCACCGCGCGATCCTGGGCTCCCTGGACCGCTTCATGGCCTACCTGATCGAAGAGACCAAGGGCAAGTTCCCGCTGTGGCTGGCTCCTGTGCAGGTCAAGGTGCTGCCTGTTTCCGAAAAGAGCATGGATTACGCGACCAAGGTCAACGCAGCCCTGGAGGATGCCGGTATCCGCAGCGAATTGGATACCAGCAATGAGAAGATCGGCTACAAGATCCGTGCCGCCCGTCAGGAGGATCGCGTGCCTTACATGCTGATCATCGGCGAGAAGGAAGTGGAGAACAACACCATCTCCGCCCGCAGCCGTGATACGGATGAGACCGCTTCCTACACCCTGGAGGAATTCACCGCCAAGATCCTGAAGGATATTGCTGACCGCGCTTAATTTCATAAGCAAACAAAGACCGTGCGCCGATGGATAAACCGACGCACGGTCTTCTTTCAATCATCCTTATGGAGGAATACCTATGTCTGCATATTCCCTGCAAAAGAGCTTTGACCTGATTGACCGGATCATCACCGCGGATGTAGTGCACGGCTTTCCTTCCGCACAGCTGGCGGTAAGGCTCAACGGCAGTCCGGTCTATACCCATTCATGGGGCAAGGTCACCGGAGAAACGCTGTATGACCTGGCCTCCAACACCAAGATGTACAGCATCGTCTATGCAATGCAGCATCTGGTCACGGAAGGCAAACTGCGGGTGACGGACCGCATCATGGATTACCTTGGAGAGCGATTTGCGGAGAATGTGATTGACGTAAGCAGCATCGGACAGGATACGGTCTTTCCGGACCGGAGTCGTTCGTGGAAGGCGAAGATGACCATCAGGGATGTGCTGTGTCATCAGGCAGGCTTTATCGCGAACCCGGTCTGCTTTTACGATGATCCGAAAGGGCCTTTCTATGCCGGCATTGATGGCTCTCCACACACAAGACAAAGGACCTTGGATGCCTTGTGCCGGATGCCGCTGATGTGCGAACCGGGTACCGCTACGCTTTATTCGGATGCCGATTACATTCTGCTGTGCTTTGTGGTGGAGCAGATTACAGGACAGAGTCTTCAGGACTACCTGAAGCAGCTTTTCTGGGAGCCTTTGGGCCTGAAGCATATGACCTTTCTTCCACTTCAGAATGGTTTTGCCCCGAAGGACTGTGCGCCGACTGAGCTTCACGGCAACACCAGGGACGGCGCGGTTTTCTTTCCCGGTATACGGAACTACCTTCTGCAGGGAGAGGTGCACGATGAAAAAGCCTGGCACTGCATGGGCGGGATCTCCGGTCATGCCGGATTGTTCTCCAACGCCGATGACCTGGCCAGGCTGGCTGATCTGATGCTGGACGGCAAGGACTGGTTTTCCAAAGACGTCCTTGGTGCCTTTACCGCTCCTGTAAGCCCGGCTTGTGACCAATGGGGCCTTGGCTGGTGGCGGCAAGGAAGCATGAAGCGCACACATTACTTCGGTACCCACAGCAGTCACGCAACGATCGGCCATCAGGGCTGGACCGGCACGCTGACGATGATCGATCCGGAGGTCAGACTGACAATCGCACTCCTGACCAACAAGATCCATACCCCGGTGACCGATCCGGCCCATAATCCAAACCGGTTTGACGGCAACCACTACACCACCGCCACATTGGGCTTTGTGCCGCAGTTGATTGAAGACTGTCTGCATGGATACGATCCTCAGGAGGCATTGAGCGCAATGGTCGAGGCCCGTCGCAAGCAGTATGAAGAAGATCCCTGTGAGGCGTCCCGTTTGGCGTTGGACGCGATCCTTGAAGCGACCGGATCAGTCCTCGGCACCCAGCTTTGAAAAACCTTCGCCCAGGGCTTCATAGGCTTCCGTGATGATCATGAAGGCATGCTCATCCTCGCTTTGCACAATGCGCTTTAATGTTGGCACCTCCTGGGCGGTCAGCACACACAGCAGCACGGGACGCTCCTCTCCCGAATACGCGCCGCGTGCCCGCAGCTCCGTTGCGCCCCGGTCCATATCCTTCAGGATACGGTCGCGGACGTTTTCCCAGGCAGGCGTGATGATATAGCAGGCCTTGTGGGAGGTCATGCCCAGCATGACTACATCCATCACATTGGCACAGGCATAGATACAGATGAAAGCATACAGTGCTTCACTCATGCCCATAAAAATTCCGGCAGCCAATACGACCAGGCAGTCAATGGCGAACAGGAACATGCCCGTGCTGATAAAGGTGAGCTTATGGTGCACCATGCGGGCGATCATATCCGTACCGCCGGTCGTCGCACCGCCGCGCATGATCAAACCCAGCCCCGCACCCAGCAGGACGCCGCCGAAAAGCGTACCCAGCATGGGATCCTCGGTGATCGGCTGCAGCGGCAGAAGGTCGATGCACAATGAAAACAGCACCGTAGCAAACAGGCTGCGGAAAGCAAAGCCCCGCCCCATGGTATGCCAGCCCAGCAGGAACAAGGGAATGTTCATGGCCAGACTGACAATACCGATCGGCAGATGAAACAGATAATTGATGATGGTTGCGACACCGGTCAATCCACCGGGAGCGATGTTGTTCGGCGTCAGCAGCATGGGATAGGCAGCACCGCCGATCACGCAGCCGGCGATGATCTGCAGAAAATCCCAAACAGGGATTTGCCCGGCTTTCTCTTTCATGCTCATGTTATCTCCTCTTCCAATGGCGGTAAAAACAAAGGGCCAAAGGATCCTAATTGCTTTTTGCGTTCTCTCCAGTCCGGAAGCCAGCGATCCATATCCGCATGAAAGGCAGGCGAATGGTCCGGATGGATAAGATGATTCAGCTCATGGACAAGAACATATTCGATCAGCTGCGGAGGCATGGAACCCAGTGCAACATTAAGCATGATCACCCTGGTCTGAACGTTGCAGCTCCCCCATTTGGTCTTTGCTTCTCCCCAACGGATACGCCTGCAGCTGACGCCAAGCCTGGCTTGCCACTGCGGAAGAATACGCACGATCTCATTACGAAGCTCCCGTAGCCGCAGCTTCAAAAATTCATCACCGGTGGGAATTCCATCCTTGCCCAAAGTAACGAGCTTCCCCATCAGCCGTGCACGCTCCCCTGCCTATAGCTTGGAAACCCACGTATTGGCAGTCTTTTGCATTTCCTGCTTCATCCAGGGCTCAAACTATTTTAACAACTGCAGGATCTCACTTTTTGAGATGCCGTCCGGTACGGACATACGGAAACAGGCTTCACTCTGCCGATGCTTGATATTTGCCTTTTTGCATAAGCTGCGAGCCGTAATCTCGACCAGGTATTCCTTATATTGCACTCTGATCATACGCACTCCTCTTTTCCACCACGAATCATATCATGGTTTTCCGGCTATGGCAAGGCGGACAACATGAACTTTTTTGAAAGAATCCGATTTAAGTATTGACATGCTGTGATGATCGGTGTATATTACATATGAACATTTGCTCATATGTTTGCTAAAACATTTGAGGTTAAGCTATTTGGAGGGGTAAGCGATGAAGAAGAGCTATCCGATTCAAGGTCTGGATTGTGCCAACTGTGCCGCCCGTCTGGAAAATGCCCTTGCCCGTGTCCCCGGAGTAGAAGCTGTTCGTGTCAATTTTATGAATAAGACCTTTTCCCTGACCGCGGAGGATGCGAATTATGATGCGGTTCTGGAAGTGGTGATTGCCCGTGCAGCCAAGGTCGAGCCGGAAGCTGAAATCGTCCTTGACCCGAATGCTGCGCACAAAGCCGAGGTTCATCACGAGCACCATCATCACCACGATGACGACGATGATGACTGCCATTGCGACGAGCATCACCATCATCACCATGACGATGAGGATGACGACGATGACGATGATGATGACTGCCATTGCGGTGAGCATCATCACCACCACCATGAGGAGAAGCCGCTGGACCTGACTTCACCGGTGGCTGCCGGAAATGTCCGGAAAACGTATCCCATCAACGGATTGGATTGCGCCAATTGCGCTGCCAAGCTGGAGAACGCCTTGGCTGCCCTTCCTGACGTGGAATCGGTTCAGGTCAGTTTCATCAATAAGAAGGTCGTGCTTGTCTGCAACGCGGTAAAGCTGGAGTCGGTCAAAGCCGCTATGACGACGACCTGCAGCCGCGTTGAGCCGGATGCTGTGATCGATTTCACGGAGGGAACTGCCACTCCGGCTGCCACAAAGACCGAAAAGCCCGCAAAGGAGCAGCCCGTGATCCTGTACCGTGTGGCCGCAACCCTGATTCTGGCGCTGGTGGCCGGGCTGGCGATCCCCACAGACCAGTTCCTTGCGAAGCTGATCATTTATATCCTTGCCTATCTGATCGTCAGCTATGATGTGCTGCTGAAGGCTGCCAAAAACATTAGCCACGGGCAGATCTTCGATGAGAACTTCCTGATGATGGTGGCATCCATCGGTGCCATGGCCATGCAGGAATACACCGAGGCCCTGGCGGTCATGTCCCTCTATCAGATCGGCGAATGGTTCCAGGACAAGGCCGTGGACAAGAGCCGCGCCTCCATCGCCTCTCTGATGGATATTCGCCCGGACTACGCCAACGTGCTGCGTCACGGCAAGACAGTAACTGTCGATCCCAATGAGGTTGCTGTCGGTGAGCTGATCGTCATCAAGCCCGGTGAAAAGATCCCGCTGGATGGCGTGGTGCGCGAGGGTACCTCCAGTCTGAACACTGTGGCTCTGACCGGTGAGGCCCTTCCCCGGGATGTTGCCGCCGGGGACCATGTACTCAGCGGCTGTGTGAACCTTTCCGGTGTATTGACCATCGAAGTCACCTCTGTTTTCGGTGAGTCCACCGTTGCAAAGATCCTGGAGATGGTGGAATCCTCCGGCGACAACAAAGCCAAGGCAGAACGCTTTATCAGCAAGTTTGCCCGCATCTACACGCCGGCTGTCTGCGGTGCCGCGGTGCTGCTGGCTGTGATCCCGCCGCTGTTCCTGGGCGGAAGCTGGACCCACTGGATCGAGCAAGCGCTGTCCTTCCTGGTGATCTCCTGCCCCTGTGCGCTGGTCATTTCTGTGCCCCTCTCCTTCTTCTCCGGTATCGGCGGCGCAAGCAGCAAAGGCATTCTGATCAAGGGCGCCAACTATATGGAAGTCCTTTCCCAACTGGATACGGTGGCCTTTGACAAGACCGGTACCCTCACCAAAGGTACCTTCACGGTCACAGCCATTCATCCGGCCAACGGATACTCCGAAGAGTCTTTGCTGGAGAAAGCTGCCTATGCCGAATGCTTCTCCGATCACCCCATTGCCAAGAGCATTCTGGAAGCCTACGGACGCACCCCTGACCGGAAGCTGGTAAGGGATGCGCATGAAATTGCCGGTCATGGCATTCAGGCCAAAGTGGATGGAGAGACCATCTCTGCCGGCAACGATAAGCTGATGCACATGGTTGGCTGCCAGGCAGAGGCCTGTGAGATCCAGGGCACAATGATCCATGTGGCTGTCGAAGGAAACTACATGGGCCATCTCGTCATCAGTGATGTGGTCAAGCCCAGCTCTGCGGAGGCAATGAACGAATTGAAAGCAACCGGTGTTCAGCGTCTGGTCATGCTCACCGGTGACAGAAAGGTGGTTGCGGAGCAGATTGCTTCCACCCTCGGTTTGACAGAAGTTAAGGCTGAACTTCTTCCAGAGGATAAGGTGACTGCTGTGGAAAGTCTGCTGAGCGAAGAACACAAGGTCGGCTTTGTGGGTGACGGCATCAATGACGCGCCGGTGCTGCGCCGTGCGGACCTGGGTATCGCCATGGGTGCCATGGGCAGTGATGCGGCCATTGAAGCGGCAGATATCGTGCTGATGGATGACGACCCGCTGAAGCTGGCCTCTGCCATCCGCATTGCCCGCCGTACCATGAGCATTGTGCATCAGAATATTGTGTTCGCGCTGGGCGTAAAGATCGTCGTGATGCTGCTTGGCGTGCTGGGTATCGCCAATATGTGGCTGGCCGTATTTGCGGACGTGGGTGTCTGCATGCTGGCCATTCTGAACGCCATGCGTGCTATGAAGGTCGAATAACAGCATAACAAATTTGCCGCCCCTCGGCTTGTGTTCGAGAGGCGGCTTTTGAATGCTTACTTTTCAGATGCGGTCAGGATCTCCAGCAGTGCGTGACGCAGATGCTCGGACATTTCGGTGGACTCAATGGTACTGATCACGGATACCAGGGAACGCCTCCGGTCATAAGCCTCCAGCAGATGGGCCTTGCTCATGTGGTCATACCTGGCGCGAAGCAGGATCTCAAACAGCTTGTCGTGCACAGGATTCGCCCGGACCGCGGCTCCCTCCAGTCTCAGTACGATGTCTTCCCCGGATGCTTCCACGATGGCCTTCAGGCCCTGCTCTGTTTGTTCTGTGGTACAGGCAACATTGGCGGTAACGCCCATAGCATCCGTCTGCCGGAAAAGAACGGTATACCTTCTTCCGGAAGGGATCAAAGGGGCATCGCCGTTAGGGTGATGGATCGTCAGCACAGCTTCATTGGTATCCCAATGCCAGTCCACGGCAGTCCGTACACTGGCACCTTCGCGGTAAGCCTCCGTCCGGCCGTCATCCTCATAAAGGACGAAATGCCCATCCGCATCCGGGAAGATCTGCAGCTCCAGTTCCCTGGGATTCTCCACGGAGTTGATCTCATCTCCATCGGGAATGGCCAGAGGCAGGATCGCACCGGCTTTGGCAAATACCGGCATTTCATCCAGTGTACGATAATTGGTAACCATCCTGCCGCCATCGTAGGCCATGCCGGAGAAAACGTCAAACCACAGGCCTTCCGACAACCAGGTTTTGGTGCAGCCCATACCGGTCACTTCATCACCGGGATCGGTAATGGGACTGACCAGAAGCTCGCTGCCGAAGTAATATTCATTCTTCTGGAAGTAGGCCTGGATATTTTCCGGCTCCCTGAAATACAGAGGCTGCACGATGGGAATGCATTCGGAGGCCGTCCGCTCATTCATGGTATACAGATAAGGGATGAGCCGATGCCGCAGCCGCAGGAAGCGGATCATGGAGGCACAGGCATCCCGCCCATACAGCCAAGGCTCCTTGCTCATGAAGGGATTTTGCGTGCTGTGCAGACGGTTGATTGGCGAGAAGGTGCCGTACTGCACCCAGCGTGCGGTCAGCTCCGGGTCGCTGCTGCCCAGCATATGGCCGCCGATATCATGACTCCACCAGCAATAGTCCACATTGGAGGCCATGTTGGTAAAATACGGCTGGAACCGCAGGCTGTCCCAGGTCACCCAGGTATCACCTGAGAAGCCCACAGGATAGCGCTGGCTGCCATGCCCCGCATAGCGGGAGAAGATCATGGGGCGCTTGTTTTGCGCTGCCATATCCATGAAGTGGAAATGGTTCAGCATCCAAAGAGGATCCAGCCCGGGAATGGCCGTAGTGTTCCCCTGCTGCCAGTCGATCCACCAGAAGGTAACGCCCTCCTTCTCCATGGGACGCAGCACCGTTTCAAAGTACTGTTCGACAAATCGGGGATCCGTTACATCGAAGGGGATCTTTTCTTCTGTGGAAGCATCCTTCCCCATCGCCTGCGCCAGCGCCGGATAGCAGTCTTCGTGTGCCGCAACACCTTCAGCAGGGTGCAGGTTCAGGGTCACTTCCATCTGGTTCTGATGCAGCTCCTCCAGAAGGGCCTTGTGGTCCGGGAAAAGCTCCGGATCCCAGCTGAAGCCGGTCCAGCCGCTGCCATATTTCTGGTCGATCCTTACCTTGTGCCAGTCCATATCGATAACAGCAACGGAGAAGGGGATCTTTTCCCGACGGAAGCGAGCCATCAGGCTGCTGTACTCTTCCTGGGTATAGCGGTGATAACGGCTCCACCAGTTACCAAAAGCGTAACGGGGCAGCAACGGGATATTGCCGGTCAGTTTGCAATAATCCTTCAACGCTCCGAGATAGTCATGATGATAGCAGAAGAGATAGGCGTCGGTTTCATTGCCGGACCGTGGCTCGATCCAGCCGTCCTCACACAGGATCAGCGAATGGCTGTCATCCATCACCGCAACGCCCCGGCCGGCAAGGATACTGTCCTGCAGGGGACATGCTCCGTTCACCTCATCCAGCGTTCGGGTAGTACCGGGAAGGACCTTGCCGCGGGTTCCCCAGTGCCATTCCTGATTGCATTTCTTCATCCGGACAGACAGGCTGTTGCCGGTAAAAGGACCGCCATGATATACAAGTTCGATCATGTCCGTGACGATCTTCAGGGTACCGTTTTCCCGGGTCACTGTGTATTCCGGCACAGGAAAGTCACGGCAGATCACTGTCTGGGTCGCGCGATCCTCGAATACACCTGCATCGCAGTATTCCACACGGATCAGCGCGGGGGTCAGCACGGTAAAACGATAATGCTTACCGGCAACCACTGCCTGAGTGTTGGCCACCGGGTAAGTCTCCATGCGGTATTTCGGATGGATCCGTTCCATAAAGGTCCTCTCCTTTCATAAAAAGCCAGACTCTCTCCGGCGGCGGACAGAATCTGGCATATATTGCTTAGTTCCTGAGGGAATGCAGCGGCGCCGGAATGCGGCCGCCTCGGGCAATGAAGGCATCGCAGGAGAAACGGTTCACGGGCATGACCGGCGCATAGCCCAGCAAGCCGCCGAACTCCACGGTGTCACCGGCTTTCTTGCCCATGGCTGGGATCACGCGCACGGCCGTCGTCTTGTTGTTGACCATACCGATAGCCGCTTCATCCGCAATGATGCCGGAAATGGTGGCCGCACTGGTGTCCCCGGGAATGGCGATCATGTCCAGGCCCACGGAGCAGACACAGGTCATGGCTTCCAGCTTTTCCAGCGTCAGGCTGCCGACAGAGGCCGCCTCGATCATACCGATATCCTCGCTGACCGGGATAAAGGCGCCGCTCAGACCGCCCACGTGGTTGGAGGCCATCACGCCGCCCTTTTTCACAGCGTCGTTCAACAACGCGAGCGCGGCGGTGGTACCGGGAGCGCCGGCAGATTCAAGGCCCATCTCCGTCAAAATATGGGCCACCGAGTCACCGCGCGCAGGTGTAGGCGCCAGCGACAGGTCCACAATGCCGAAGGGGATGCCCAGCCGCTGACTGGCCTCCCGTGCAACCAACTGGCCCACACGGGTGATCTTGAAGGCAGTGCGCTTAATGGTCTCAGCCACCACATCAAAAGGCTGGCCCTTGCAGGCTTCCAAGGCACGCTTTACCACGCCGGGTCCGGAAACGCCCACGTTAATGGCAGCCTCCGGTTCACCGGGACCGCAGAACGCGCCGGCCATGAAGGGGTTATCCTCCACCGCGTTGGCAAAGACCACCAGCTTGGCACAGCCCAGGCCATCCGAATCGGCAGTCAGGGCAGCGGTACGCTTGATGATCTCGCCCATGTCGCGCACGGCGTTCATGTTCAGGCCGGCCTTGGTGGAGCCTACATTTACGGAGGAGCACAGGAAATTGGTGGTTGCCAACACCTCCGGAATGGATTCCAGCAGCCGCTGATCGGCACGGGTAGCGCCCTTCTGCATCAGCGCGGAATAGCCGCCCAGGAAGTTGACACCCATTTCCTTGGCTGCCTTATCCAGCCACTGCGCTATGGGGCGGGGATCGCCCTGGCAGATCATACTGACAGGCGTAACGGAAATGCGCTTGTTGACGATCGGGATGCCCAGCTCGCGCTCGATGCTTTCGCCCACCCGCACCAGGTTGCGGGCAGTGGAGCAGATCTTGTCATAAACACGCTGGCCGCAGCGTTCCGCGTCCTGATCGGAGCAATCCAGAAGATTGATGCCCACCGTGATCGTGCGGATATCAAAATTTTCCTCCTGGATCATGCGCATCGTTTGAAGGATCTCGCCGGTTTCAATCATGGCTTTTCCTCCTTAAACACGATGCATGGCTTCGTAAATATCCATGCGCTGCATGTGGATGTTCATGTTCATATCCTTGCGGATATCGTTGAAGGATTCATCGATCTGCGCGAAATCCTTATGGGCCCCATCCAGGTCCACCACCATCATCATGGTGAAGAAGCCGTCCAGGATCGTCTGGGTGATCTCCAGGATATTGATGTTCATCTCGCTCAGCCGGGTAGCCACCTTTGCAATAATGCCGGTCGTATCCACACCGGTCACGGAAATCAAAGCCTTTGTCATGTTCCAACCTCGCTGTTTTCTTTTGATGATGATCCTTGAAAATAATATCCTTTGCCCTCTGCTTTGTCAAGAGTTCCGTAACCATAGCATTGACAAAAACATGATTGAGACATAAAATATTACTTACTGATTATAAGGAGGCCGGCGATGGATCGTTTTGTGCTGAAGGCACCCTATGCTGCCAGCGGTGACCAGCCCCAGGCGATTGAAGCCCTGGCAAGGGGCGTCGCGGAGGGCATGCAGAAGCAGGTGCTGCTGGGTGTAACGGGCTCCGGCAAGACATTTACGATGGCCTCGGTCATTGAGAAGGTGCAGAAGCCCACCCTCGTCATCGCGCACAACAAGACACTGGCGGCCCAGCTTTGCTCGGAGCTCCGTGCCTTTTTCCCGGACAGCCGGGTGGAATATTTCGTCAGCTATTACGATTACTATCAGCCGGAAGCTTACATTGCTTCTTCGGATACCTATATTGAGAAGGACGCCTCCGTCAATGATGAGATCGACCGGATGCGCCACTCCGCCACCGCCGCGCTTCGGGAACGGAAGGATGTCATCATCGTGGCCTCCGTCAGCTGCATCTATTCCATGGGCGACCCTTCCGAATACGAGGGGCAGATGGTTTCCCTGCGTCCAGGAATGACGATCAGCAGGGAGCGGTTGCTGATGGATCTCATCAATATCCAGTACGAACGCAACGATATCGAATTTGACCGCGGTACCTTCCGGGTGCGCGGGGATGTGGTGGAGATCATTCCTGCGGGAGAACAGGAGCACGCATTGCGCATCGAATTCTTCGGTGACGAGATCGACCGCATTTCGGAGATCGACGCGCTGACCGGTCATGTGCTGACCACGCTGCAGCATGTTTCCATTTATCCGGCGACCCATTACGCCACAGACAGAACACACCTGGAGGAGCATCTGGCGATTATTGAAAAGGACCTGGATGCCCGGGTGAAGGAATTCCTGAAGGAAGGCAAGCCGCTGGAAGCCGAACGCATTGCTCAGCGAACAAACTATGACATTGAAATGATCCGGGAGATCGGATACTGCTCCGGCATCGAGAACTACTCCCGCTATTTTGACGGACGCAAGCCCGGAGACGCTCCCTATTCCCTGCTGGACTATTTTCCCGGGGATTTCCTCTGCTTTATCGATGAAAGCCATGTGACCGTACCACAGATCCGGGCCATGTATAACGGCGACCGGGCTCGGAAAGATATGCTGGTCAACTACGGCTTCCGTCTGCCTTCGGCGTACGATAACCGTCCGCTGCTCTTTGAGGAATTTGAACAGCGCATTCATCAGACGATCTACGTTTCAGCCACGCCCGGGCCCTATGAAACCGGACTGGCGGAGCAGGTCGTGGAGCAGATCATCCGTCCTACCGGCTTGCTGGATCCGCTCATCGTGCTGCGCAAGGCACAGGGGCAGGTGGATGACCTGGTCGGTGAGATCCGCAAGGTAACGGCCAACAATGGGCGCGTGCTTGTGACGACCCTGACCAAGCGCATGGCCGAGCAGCTGACGGATTATCTGCGGGAGCTGGAGATCAAGGTCCGGTACCTGCATTCGGATATCCTGACCATCGACCGCATGAAGCTGCTGCGGGAGCTGCGGCTCGGTGAGTTCGATGTGCTGGTCGGTATCAATCTGCTCCGCGAAGGTCTGGATCTGCCGGAGGTGCAGTTGGTCGCGATCCTGGATGCGGACAAGGAGGGGTTCCTGCGTTCCGAGACTTCCCTGGTGCAGACCATCGGCCGCGCGGCCCGCAATGTGGACGGCCGGGTACTGATGTACGGCGACATCGTGACCGACAGCATGATGCGTGCCATCAATGAAACCAACCGCCGCCGGGCCCTGCAGCAGGCATATAATGAAGCTCACGGCATTACACCGGAAACGGTACGCAACAGCATCCACGAGGTGCTGGAGATCACCAAGCAGGTAGAAGCTGCTTCTCCGGAAGCCATGGATGAGGACGAACGTGCTGCGCTGATCCGCCATCTGGAAGAGGAAATGCTATCCGCGGCCAAGGAGCTGGAGTTCGAGAAAGCAGCCAAGCTGCGCGATCAGATGCTGGCCCTTCGCGGAGAAAAGCCGCAAAAGGAAGAAGTGCAGCAGCGACGCTCCAGAGCTCCCAGGGTACGCAAATCCGAGCATTGACACAAAGGAGTTTCTCCATGCAGAAGAGAATTGTGACCAACTATTTCGTCCGTTCCCCCAAGCTGACCAAACGCTTCGTTTTTGCGATCGCTTCCGATCTGCACAACGCAGAGTATCGGGACCTGCTGCCGATGCTGCACAGCGTGGATGCGATTCTCGTGCCCGGCGATCTGGCCAACCGCTACAAGCAGCGCTGGGAAAAGGGCGTCTCTTTTGTGCGTGAAGCGGCAAGCATTGCGCCGGTCTATTTTTCCACCGGCAACCATGACCGACGCCTGGAGGGCGGATATCCCCTCTTCCTGGAAAAGCTGCAGGAAGCAGGCGGCATTGTTTTGGACGGGAAGACACAGTGTTTTGACGATGAGGTGATCCTGGGCGGGTTGGCCTCTCAGGAGGATAAGGAGCATCTGAATGCCACAGTCGTCGAGGACCTGCGTACGCAGGAAGGCTTCCGTCTGCTGCTTTGCCATCATCCGGAATACTACGAACGGTGGATTCGCAATCACGACATTGATCTGACGATATCCGGCCATGCCCACGGTGGACAGGTGGTGCTATTCGGACAAGGCATCTATTCCCCGGGACAGGGACTTTTCCCAAAGCTGACCTGCGGCTTTTATGATGACGAACACCTGCTGGTCAGCCGGGGACTGACCAACTCCGCGCATGCGCCGCGCTTCAACGATCCCTGTGAGCTGCTGATCCTGCAGCTGATCCCGGAACAGGAGGCGGTGGAAGAATGATCCTGAACAATGCTTTTTACTCGGTGCTTCGCGGTGCGGCGGAGCGGATGCTCAGCTTTCAGCATCCAGCGGTATATGAGAAGGAAGGCCACGCCAATTATGTGACGGAAGCGGATGAATCCGTCCAACAGTTTTTGCTGGAGCAGCTGCATCAGCTGTATCCCTCAGCCGCGTTCAAGGCTGAAGAGGGTAAAGGTTCCGTCCTGAAGGATGGTCCCACCTTTATCATTGATCCGATCGACGGCACCACCAACTATTTTCGCAACAGATCAGCCAGTGTGATCTCTATCGGACTGGTGGAAGGCAAACGGACGATTGCCGGTGCGGTCTTCGATCCTTACCGCAATCTGATGTATCACGCGGAGCGGGGCGAAGGCGCTTTCTGCAACGACTCCCCCATTCATGTTTCGGATTTCCCCCTGGAACGTGCGCTGATCGAGTTCGGCTCCGCACCGTACCGCTCCGATCTGAATGCGCTGACCGCTCATACGCTGCAGCTGCTCCTGCCCCATATCGCCGACATCCGCCGGAGCGGTTCTGCGGCGCTGGACCTATGTGCTTTGGCCTCCGGGCACAGTGAGGGCATGTTTGAGTGGAACCTGCAGCCATGGGATTATTGCGCCGCGTCGCTGCTCGTAGAGGAGGCCGGGGGCCACACCGGGAATATCCTTGGCGGAGAGATCTCTTTTGACGAAGGGATCCCCTTCATGGCGACAAATGCAGTCTGCTTCGATCAACTACGTGGATTGCTACAGCAAGCAAATCAGGAAATCAATGTGCTATGAATCTATGAGTGAGGCAGCGTATGGAAGGAACCATGTTTTCCGTGCTCATTGCGGATGATGAAGCCACTATCCGCAACGGTCTCCGCGAGATCATACCCTGGGATATGTATCATGCTGCGGTCATCGATACCGCGGCCGACGGTGTATCCGCACTGGCTTCCATTCGCCGGAATCGTCCGGACCTGGCCGTCATGGATATCAAGATGCCCGGCATGGATGGCCTTGAGGTGATCCGTCAGGCCACTGAGGAGGGGATCCTCACCCGCTTTTTGATCCTGAGTGGCTACGATGATTTCACGCTGGCGCAGCGGGCCATCCGTTATGGAGCAAAAGCCTACTTTCTGAAGCCGCTCAAGCTGCAGGATTTTCAGGATGAATTGAGCCGCCAATTTGCGGAGCTGATGGCCCACCGTAATCTGGACAAGAACCCGGAAAGCATCCGGACCTTGCTGCGCACTTCAAGGCTTTTCCTGCTGAATCAGCTGGTTGCCAATGAGCTTCATAGTCAGGAAGATCTGAACCGCCGTGTATCCATGCTTGGATTACGGCTTCATCCGGATAAGCCTTGCTGCTGCGTGGTGCTGACGCCGCTGACCGACGATCCGGAAGCCCGGTCCGAGGCTTTGGCATCTGCGGATGACGTACTTTCAGAGTGCTTTCATGGGATCGCCTGTGAAATCTGGCAGAGAGCTGATCAGGCTGTCATCATGCTGATGAACACGGATGGGGTTGACACCAAAGCGCTTCCACAAATGCTTGCGAAGGTAACACAAAAGCTGTCGGAAAAATCAAACATCCGGATTTCGGCAGGAATCGGCCCAAGCGTTGCATCGGCCCTTCGTGCAGCGGAAAGCTACAGTGCGGCGGTTCGTGCCTCCAACTATGCTTTATACTGCCTGCCAAGTGATGTTTATACCTACGAAATGATCTGTGCCCAGAAGCCGCCTTACGAAGATCAGGACCCTGCGACTCGAAATGCTTTGCTGGCGGCCATAGAAACCAACGCACAGCAAACGATTGTGGAACTGTGCCACACCTATATCCAAAGTCTTTTCTTTGTGCCCTATCCTCCGCCGGACTATGTGCGCGGCAAGTGTACCGCCCTGGCTGTCGGGATCTGTGACCGCATGAATACCCTCCATGCCGGAGAAGGGCCGTTTATCCCTCCGGTTGCGGATGCCGTCCGTCATATGTACAGCATACCGGAATTACAGGACTGGCTGGCGGCTTTACTGACCGCCTATTGTGTGCAATACTGCCAGAGCAAGCGGCAGGCCGACCCTCTGATTGAAGCAGCCAAGGCGTACATTTTGGAGCATTTGAGCGAGAACATCAAAGCATCGGATGTAGCTTCCAGGATCAATCTGAGCGTTTCTTATTTCACCACCTACTTCAAAACCAAGGCCGGCTGCAATTTCAGGGATTATGTGCTGGAGCAGAAAATGAAATATGCCAAGGAGCTGCTTCAGAATCAAACCATGACGATCAGCGAGATCGCCTATGCCACAGGCTATACGGACTACCGTTCGTTCTCCCGTGCGTTCAAAAACATCACCGGACATCCTCCGTCTGACTATCAGCATTGAGGATTGGAAGGAGCGCCGCGCCCCGTGAAGAATCTGCTTTCCCGTATCGATCCCAGGCTGCATATCGTTGTGCGCGTCTGGCTTCAGACAGTCGTCATCGTATTGCTTGCCATGGTGGGCTTTGTGCTGGTGGTAAATGTAGTGCTTCAGGATCTTTTCCTGAATCAGTCGCTGCGTCAGGCTGAAACCAGCACCTCGGTGACCGCGACCGCTTTGGATGACACCTACGGACAGCTGCTCAGCGGCTTCATTGAGGCATGCGGTACAGAGGATTTTGAAAAGCTGCTGGCCGAAATGATCAATGCAGGTCCTGAGAATGAGGTCCAGCTCAATATCAATCTGCAAACCCTGCTGTCAAGCCTGAACAAGCGCAGCAGCCTGACCTCCTCTGTGTTTATTGTTACACGGAACGGAACGGTCTTTAAGCAGTTTGGTCAAAAGATGACGCAGGATACCGTTGCCATGAACCTGGACTATCGTTCCGTGGATTTTCATGGCATCACGCTGCTTCCCCTGATTCCCGGTCCGGTGCGCGGAGAGCAAAATGTACTGTGCCTTGCCTTCCCCCTGAGGATCCTGGACGGGACCAACCTTACGGGGATCGCTCCGGATTATGACAGTACCCAGGCCATATTGTATATGACCTGCGATGTGGAAGCCTTCAATAATTACCTGCAAACCTACGCGGACAGAGGGCTTTGCGGTACCATGTATCTTCTGTCGGCGGATGGAAATCCTCTGAACCGGGCTTCGGATAATAACACCCAGCTGCTTCGGGAAGCGGTGGAAGAAGGCCTCTTTTCGGGGAGCACCGCCGGTACATTGCAGGTCGAGCAGCAATATATGTGCTGGCAGTACCTGGAATCCATGAATCTGTATGTGGTCAATCTGATCTCCCGTGTTTAGCTGCTGGTCAATCTGCAGCGCATTATCCGTTGGGTTCCCGTGTTGACGACTACATTGATCCTGTTGATCTCTCTTGTTGCGTTTCTCTTGTCCCGTTCCATCACCCGGCCGATCCGCAAGCTGCAGCAGAGCGTGCTTGCAATCGAGGAGGGCAGCTATCACGGCGAGGAAACGCTGAACATGCAGGATGAGCTTGGCCAGCTGAGCCGCGCCATTTCGTCCATGTACCGAACGATCAATCATCAGATGGAAGCCCTGCGTCAGGAACAGGAAGCCCGGTCACTGGCAGAGATCCGCATGTTCTCGGAGCAGATCAACCCTCATTTCCTGTACAACACGCTGGAAGCCATCAACATGGAAATTTATGCGCACCATACGGACAATGCTTCCGGTATGATCCAGAACCTGGGAGAATTCCTTCGCATCGGCCTGAGCTACGGCAATCAGATGATCTCGGTATCCAGGGAGTTGGAGCATGTACAGGCCTATATCAATATCATGAATAACCGCTTTAGCCACCGCCTGATCTATACCTGCACCGTGGACGACGGGTATATGGATTTTCCGATCCTGAAGATCATCCTTCAGCCGCTGGTTGAGAACTCGATCCGCCATGGCTTCCACATGGACAGCGACCATATGATGCTGGATGACCAGTTCATTTCCGTGGAAGTCCATGCCGTGGAAGGCGAACTGCAGCTTTCAGTGATTGATAACGGTATCGGCATCGATGTCGTCCATGCGCGTCAGGTCCTGCAGACAGACCCTGCGGAGCAGAAGCACGTTGGGTTGAACAATGTCTATCAGCGGCTGCGCATGCATTATGGCGAAAAAGCGGATATCACCTTTGAATCCATCCCCTATTATCGCAACACCGTATGCATTCATATTCCCCTTTCCGGCGAAAAGGATAACAAAGAATGACATTATCAAAAGATGACACAGAAATCCTGAAAAATGTGTTGCCACGGTGTTATCCATTGTGGTAATATAGAACAAACTATGCCAATTTGCGCATGAGAAGGAGGACCATCATGTTCGTTTATAACCAGGACATTACGCCCACTCCCTGTGAGCCCGGTGTATCCCGCCGCATCCTCTCTTATAATGAAAAGGTGATGATGTGCGAAATCACCTTTGAAAAGGGTGCCAAGGGCAATATGCACCGTCATCTCCATACTCAGGTGACTTATATCGTCAAGGGCAGCTTTGCCTTTACCGTGGACGGTGAGACCAGGGTCGTTCATCAGGGCGATTCCGTGCTTATGCCCTCCAACAGCCTGCATGGCTGCGAATGCCTGGAGGCCGGTATCCTTTGCGATGTTTTTACCCCCATGCGTGAGGATTTCCTGAAATAAGACCGAAAGGAGACGCCATACTATGCAGGAGTACATTGAGAACTACCTTTCTCCCCGTATCCAGGGTGACGGCGGTTGGGTAGAGTTTGTTTCCCTGGAAGGAGACAAGCTGAACCTGATCTTCCGCGGCGAATGCTCCAAATGCCTGATCCTGAACCGCTGCATTGCCTGGATGGAAGAGATGATCCAGAAGGACCTGGGCCAGAAGGTAACCATCCAGCCCAAGCGCATCAAGCCCTATTTCCAGGATACCTGATGAAGAAAGGAACAAAAACATGGCACATGTAAAGGTTGTTCGCCGCAGTATGCGTCCTGAGGAATGGACCGACCTGCGCTTTGTCTGGCTGCAGCGCGGCATCTATGATGAGAAGTATGAGATCACCGATCTGTCCATCCGGGATGCCCGCCAGATCAGCGAAAATGAGTATGAGTATTACACCGAGGACTATCGTCCCCTGAAGAAGGGCGATATGTATTTCACCCCGGACGGCACTGCGTTTATCCGCGGTCATGTGGTTATTCCGGAGCATCTGCGGGGCAAGAAGCTGTATTTCTCTCTGCATACCGCCGCGGAAATGATCGTCAAGATCAACGGTGTCTATGTGGGTGGCGTCGATCCCAACCGTGAAATGATGCCCCTGCAGCCCTATATCGGGGACGCTGTCGAGCTGAATATCGAGATCGAGGCCTATAACCGCTCCAAGCCCGACGACGAGCGCAACCCTGCTTCCCTGGCCGTGCGCGGCTGCCGTCAGATCTTTGAGGGCGCTTACATCGCCACGGTCCGTGACGACGTGCAGAGTCTGGTTTGGGACTACATCCTGCTGATGGATATCGCCCATTGCGAATACTTCAACGAGGATTACCGCAAGTTCCTGTTCAAGGAGCTGAGCAAGGCCCTGGATTATGTGGACTTTGACACCTTTGAGGGTGTGAAGGAAGCAGCCGCCTACGTGGAAAAGAACATCTATTCCAATACGGATTACAAGGGCAACGGCGATGTGGCCCTGATCGGTCACAGCCATCTGGATATCGCCTACTACTGGCGTCGTATCCACGCGGTGCACAAGAATGCCCGCACCATTCTGATCCAGCTGCGTCTGCTGGACCAGTATCCGGAGTTCCGCTATACCCACACCCAAGCTTACACCTATGAAACGCTGGAGAAGTACTATCCCGAACTGTTTGCCGAACTGAAGGAAAAGATCGCGGAGGGCCGCTTCGAGCCTGTGGGTGCCATGTACGTGGAGCCGGACTGCAATATTCCCTCCGCTGAGAGCCTCACCCGCCAGCTGCTGTATGGCCAGCATTATTTCCGCAAGGCCTTTGGCAAGACCATCGATAACGCCTGGCTGCCCGATGTCTTTGGCAACAGCTGGATCCTGCCCCAGATTCTGAAGAAGAGTGGCGTGGATTATTTTGTCTCCAACAAGATGTCCACCTGGAACGATACCAACCGCTTCCCGCATAACAACTTCATCTGGAAAGGCATTGACGGCAGCAGCGTTTACGCCTGTGTACCGCCGACCCATTTCATCACCTGGAACATGCCCAGCCAGATCCAGGAAAACTGGGAGAGCTATCAGGACAAGCAGACCGGCGGCCAGACGCTGAGCATGTACGGCTATGGCGACGGCGGCAGCGGCTGCACGGCTGAGATGCTGGAAATGGTCCGCCGTTTCGATAAGCTGAGCATCATGCCCAAGATCGAGCTGACAGGCGGCTCTGAGTTTCTGCACAAGAACCTGAAGGATAACGACAAGCTGGCCACCTGGGACGGCGAGCTGTATCTGGAAATGCACCGCGGTACCTTTACCACCAAGAGCAACCTGAAGCGCATGAATCGTATGCTGGAGTTCAAGCTGCGCGAGACCGAGATCTTGTGCACCTTGGCTTCTCTGAAGGGGCAGCCCTATCCGGCGGAGGAGATCCGCGAATGCTACAAGAAGCTGCTGCTGAACCAGTTCCACGATATCCTGCCCGGCAGCCATATCCATCCCGTCTATGAGGATGCCATGGCCGACTATCAGAAGATCAGCGATACGCTGGATCGTCTGATGTCCTCCGCCAGCAAGAAGTATTTCAATTCTCTGACCATGAAGCGGGACTTCATCACCTTCGTGCAGGATGCGCAGGGCGCCGAGACCCGTCATGGTGTGCAGGGCTTCTGGTCTGTTCCCGGTTTGGAAGGACTTACCTCCGGCAAGGTTACTCCCCTTTCCGGCAAGGCCGGCTGGCTGAAGGTTTCCGGTGCGGAGCAGCTTTGCGCCGAGACGCCATACTATACCGTAACTATGAATCCCGACGGCAGCATTGCCTCCCTGAAGGACAAGAAGCTGAACCGTGAATGGGTCAAGGCCGGCTGCGGCTTCAACAAGCTGCACCTGTATACCGATAATCCCGGCAACTATGATGCTTGGGATATCCTGCCCAACTACAAGGATGTGGAAGTGGCGCTCGCCGTCAGCGAACCCCTGCATCTGCTGCGTCAGGATGATGTCAGCGCCACCTTCGAGGCGACCCTGTGCACTGTCAAGAGCACCTGGAAGCTGCAGATCCGTCTGTTTGCGGACAGCCGTGCCATTGAAGTGGAGCATATCGTTGACTGGGACGAAAAGCACAAGCTGGCCAAGGTCAACTTCGGTGCTGATGTGGTCACCCGTGAGCTGGTCTGCGATACCAGCGCCGGCTATATCAAGCGTGAGCTGACCAAAAACACCTCCTGGCAGCAGGCTCGCTTTGAGGTCTGCCACCACAAGTGGTGCGATCTGTCTGAGAGCGATAACGGTATCGCCTTGATCAATGAAGGCAAATATGGTGTGGGCCTGGAGGGTGATGAGATCAGTCTGAGTCTGTTGCGTGCCACCATCCGTCCTGATATCACCTCCGATATCGGTCACCACGATTTCTGCTACGTCATCCTGCCTCATGAAGGCGATGCGGTGCAGGCACGCGTGAACGATATGGCAATGCAGTATAATGTACCGATGATTGCTACGGATGCGGAAGTCCCTGCCGCGCTGCGTGAGGCGATCCTGGCCAGCGGTCTGCATCTGCAGGCCATGAAGCGCAGTGAGGACGGCGAAAGCATCGTGGTCCGTCTCAGCGAGCAAAACGGCAAGCGCGGCACCATTGCGCTGCCCTTCGCGGTACAGACCATGAACCTGATCGAGGATGTGGAAGGCGAAGCATCCGAGATCCCCTTCAAGCCCTTTGAGCTGATTACCTTTGCTGTGAAGCCAGAGCAGTTGAATTGAGGAGGAGAAACAGCCATGTCTATTGAAGAGCAGTATGTCCGCTGGCTGGAGAAGGCCGTTGCGGATGCCGATGTTGCCGCTGAACTGAAGACCATGGATGATGTTGCCAAGGAAGACGCGTTCTATCGTAACCTTGCTTTCGGTACCGGCGGCCTGCGCGGCGTGATCGGTGCCGGCACCAACCGTATGAACGTCTATACCGTGGCCAAGGCGACCCAGGGCCTGGCCAATTATGTCAACAAGAATTTCAAGGATGCCTGCGTGGCCATCTCCTACGACAGCCGCATCAAGTCTGACCTGTTCAGCAAGGTAACCGCCGGTGTGTTTGCAGCCAACGGCATCAAGGTGCATATCTATCCGCAGCTGATGCCTACCCCCTGCCTGTCCTATGCGGTGCGCAGCCTGCAGTGCGCAGCCGGTGTCATGGTGACCGCCTCCCATAACCCCTCCAAGTATAATGGCTATAAGGTCTATGGCCCCGACGGCTGCCAGATCACCACGGAAGCCGCGGATGCGATCCTGAAGGAGATCGAAGCCATTGACATCTTTGACGATGTAAAGCAGATCGACTTTGAGCAGGGCATGAAGGATGGCTCCATTGCCTGGATCGGCAATGATGTGTATGATGCCTTCGTGGCTGAGGTCAAGAACCAGTCTGTCTTGTTCGGCGAAGAAGTGGACAAGAATGTGGGCATCGTCTATTCTCCCCTGAACGGCACCGGCCTGAAGCCCGTGACCCGTACCCTGAAGGAAATGGGCTATACCAATATCACGGTGGTGAAGGAGCAGGAGCTGCCAGACGGCCACTTCCCCACCTGCCCTTATCCGAACCCCGAGATCAAGGAAGCCATGGCCTTGGGCATGAAGTATGCCGCAGAGTGCAATGCCGACCTGCTGTTGGCCACTGACCCTGACTGTGACCGTGTGGGCATTGCCGTCAAGAATGACCAGGGCGAATATGTCCTGCTGACCGGCAATGAAACCGGTATGCTGCTGCTGGATTACGTCTGCAGCCAGCGCACCAAGCACGGCAAGATGCCTAAGGATCCCATGATCGTCAAGACCATCGTGACCATTGACATGGCGGAGCGCATTGCCGCCCACTACGGCGTGCGTACAGTGAACGTGCTGACCGGCTTCAAGTTCATCGGTGAGCAGATCGGTATGCTGGAGAAGCAGGGCTGTGCCGACAACTACATCTTCGGCTTCGAGGAGTCCTACGGCTATCTGTCCGGTAGCTATGTGCGCGACAAGGATGCTGTCGACGGCGCGTACCTCATCTGTGAAATGTTCGCCTATTATGCCACCCGCGGCATCTCCCTGCTGAACAAGCTGAACGCGCTGTATGCGGAGTATGGTTACTGCCTGAACACGCTGCACTCGTTCACCTTTGAAGGCTCCGCCGGTATGGCCAAGATGCAGAGCATCATGGAAGCTTTCCGCGGCAAGCTGGAAGGCTTTGGCGGCAAGAGCATCGTCAAGGTCCTGGATTATGCCCAGGGGCTGGATGGTCTGCCCAAGAGCGATGTGCTGAAGTTCCTGCTCAGTGACAATTGCTCTGTTGTGGTCCGTCCCTCCGGCACTGAACCGAAGCTGAAGACCTATGTCAGCGTCAGCGCACCGGATAAGATCCAGGCTCAGGTGATCGAGTCCCGCATTGTGGACAGCCTGAATGCCTTCTTTGCCTGATCCATGATTTTACCCAGGGGCAGCCTTTCGACGGGCTGCCCTTTTCCTTTACATTGAAAAGGCAGCCTCCGCAATGGAGACTGCCTGAAGTATTCTTAAAGGACTTACTTGCCCAGGATGGTCTTTTCGGTTTCCTTATCGAAGAAGTGGAGGCGGGCCACATCGAAGGCCACCTTGATCTTGTCGCCATTGCGGCTGGTGGTGCGCGGATTCACGCGGGCGATGATGTTGCCTTCCTTACCGGTGGTGGTCAGGTACAGATAGGTTTCAGAGCCCATCTGCTCGGTCACTTCCACGTTGACGGCAATCTGAGCGTTCGGGAATGCGGCCATTTCTTCGGGGTCGTCATGGATGTTCTCGGGACGGATGCCCATGACCACGGTCTTGCCGATATAGCTCTCGTCAATAAAGCGGGACAGGATGGCACCGGGCACGGTCACGGCATTGTCACCGAACTTGGCGATCACATCATGGCCTTCCTTGACCAGCTGCACATCGAAGAAGTTCATCTGGGGGCTGCCGATGAAGCCGGCGACGAACTCGTTGGTGGGATAGTCGTACAGGTTCTGGGGAGTATCCACCTGCTGCACAACGCCGTCCTTCATAACCACGATACGGGAAGCCATGGTCATGGCCTCGGTCTGGTCATGGGTCACGTAGATGAAGGTGGTCTGCAGGCGCTGATGCAGCTTGGTGATCTCGGTACGCATGGCCACACGCAGCTTGGCGTCCAGGTTGGACAGAGGCTCGTCGAACAGGAAGACCTTGGGCTCACGGACGATAGCACGGCCCAGAGCAACACGCTGACGCTGACCACCGGACAGAGCCTTGGGCTTGCGCTGCAGCAGGTGAGCGATGTCCAGGATCTTGGCGGCCTCTTCCACGCGGCGCTTGATCTCATCCTTGGGGGTCTTGCGCAGCTTCAGGCCGAAGGCCATGTTGTCGAACACGGTCATATGGGGATACAGAGCGTAGTTCTGGAACACCATGGCGATGTCGCGGTCCTTGGGAGCCACGTCGTTCACCAGACGGTCGCCGATGTACAGCTCGCCATCGGAAATCTCTTCCAGACCGGCGACCATACGCAGGGTGGTGGACTTACCGCAACCAGAAGGTCCAACCAGCACGATGAATTCCTTATCGGCGATCTCCAGGTTGAAATCGCTCACAGCGGTCACGCCGCCCTGATACACCTTATAAATATGCTGCAAAGACAAGCTTGCCATTTTGTGTTCCTCCTTCATTGGGGAACGGCTTCTTCCGTTCCTGATGGTGTTATCTTACCACACTCCTGGCATTTCGGGAATCGGCTGTTTTTCTAACCTTTGTTTTGCTTCTTTGTGCATTTTGTCAAATTAGCCACCAAACTCCTGGCAGAAGAAAGAAAAGCTTCTTTGCATTCTCTTCAAACCATGGTATAATTCCCTGTGTAACAGTTTGGAGGTTATGCTATGAACGATCTTCACGCCATGGCGCAGTCAGCCCGTAGTGCGGCATTGACGCTGGCCGCAACGACCTGTGAGCAGAGGAACGCGGCGCTGCGTTCCATCCGTCAAAGCCTGATTGCGAACAAGGAGACGATTTTTTCCGCCAACCGTCAGGATATTGAGCAGGCCGAAAAGGAAAGCCTGTCAGCTCCCCTGCTGCACCGGCTTTGTTTTGGTCAAGAGAAGCTGGATCAGGTCTGCGCCGGGTTGGATTCTTTAATTGGCTTGCCTGATCCGCTGGGACAAACAACGTTATCCAGATAGCTGACGGAAGGTCTGGAGCTGTACCGTGTGACCTGTCCCATCGGCGTCATCGGTGTGGTGTTTGAAAGCCGCCCCGATGCCCTGGTGCAGATCAGCACGCTGGCGCTCAAGAGCGGCAATGCCGTCCTGCTGAAGGGTGGCCGCGAAGCGCTCAGAACCAATGCGGCACTGTGTCAGGCCATTACCGACGGAGCTTCTGCAGCCGGTCTCCCTGCGGATTTTGCGCAGCTGCTCACGACCCGGGAGGATGTGGCCGCCATGCTCAAGGAGGATACGCTGATCGACCTGATCATCCCCCGCGGAAGCAACGCCTTTGTACGTTATATTATGGACAACAGCCGTATTCCGGTGCTTGGCCATTCAGACGGCATCTGCCATGTTTATGTGGACAAGGCTGCGGATGTTGCGATGGCTGTACGTGTGGCGGTGGACAGCAAGGCCCAGAACGTATCGGTATGCAACGCCATGGAAACACTGCTGGTCCACCGGGACGTTGCCGCTGCTTTCCTGCCTGAGGTTGCTGCGGCAATGGCAGAAAAGAAGGTTGCCCTTTGCGGTGACGAGCTGACCTGTTCGCTCATCGGCTGCAAAGCGGCGACGGAGGAAGACTGGAAAACGGAATACCTTGACTACAAGCTATCCATCAAAACCGTTGCCTCCATGGATGAAGCGATCGGGCACATCAATCACTTCGGAAGCCATCACACCGACTGTATCGTGACGGAGGATCAGGCTGCTGCTGCTGAATTCATGAAGCGCGTGGACAGCGCGGGCGTTTACCATAATGTTTCCACCCGCTTTGCGGATGGCTTTGTATATGGCTTTGGCGCGGAGGTCGGCATTGCCACCGGCAAGCTGCATGCCCGTGGGCCTATGGGGCTGGAAGGGCTGACCACCTACAAGTACAAGCTGCTGGGCCATGGTCAGATCATGGCGGACATGAAGACAGGCAAACAGCATTATACGCACCGTCTGTTGAACCGGGACTGCCCCGTGGATTGAGGTTCCCTATGAGCAAAGAAAAAAGAACGGTTGCGCTGTTTGACTTCGACAATACCATCAGCCGTGGAGATTCCGTCGTGCCTTTTCTGCTCTATGCAAGAAAAAAAGGACTGATCGGCTGGAGGCATATTCTGAAGGCCTGCGGTGCTTTCCTGCTCCAGAAAGTGGATAAAACCAAAACCGTGCGGGCGAAGGAGATCAGCTTCTCCTTCCTGAAAGGAAAAACGGAAGCTGAAATGACGGAATTCATGCACAGGTTCTGGGAAGAAGCCCTGATCCCACGCATTAAGCCCGCTGCCTTGGCGGAGCTGCAGATGCTGCGGAAGCAAGGTACAACAGTGCTTGTGGTATCAGCCTCGGCGGATGCTTATATGCGGCTGCTTCCCGAATACCTGCCGGTGGATACTGTCCTTTCCACACATTGTCTGAAGGATGACAGCGACAGGTATACAGGGAGCATTGAAAGCAACTGCCGCGGAGAGGAAAAGGTCCGGCGGCTTCAGGAATGGTTTGCTTCCCAGTCCTGGGCGCCTGATCTGGAGACTTCCAGTGCCTACGGTGATTCCGCTGGAGACCAATACATGCTTTCAATGGTCGGGCATCCTGTTTGGGTCGATGCAGCCTCCCGTGTTCGGTGCCTGGTCCCCGGGGCGCAGAGTGTTGATTGGCGTAAGGCTGTTTGCAGGAGTGAAACATGAGCTACATTCGCAAGGTAACCCCTGAGATGCTACCATTGCAGGATTCCATCGCGGATTCTGTCATTGCCGGTGAAGAGGTCCTGCTGCGGGTCGGCCGCATGGGCATCCAGATCGACTATGTCACCAATCCCAAGGCAGAGTGGCGGAGTTTTCCTCCCGTTACGGAAGCAGAACCTTCATCGCTGGTCACCCGACCCGAAGCTGCAATATTTGCGGCCTATGAGGAGCAGCGGCTGATTGGTCTTTGTGCGTGTATCTGCAGGGAGAATGGCTGGTGTGAGCTGCTGGACCTCCGGGTGGATACGCCTTGCCGCCGCAAGGGGATTGCCGGGATGATGCTGGACGCCGTGGAGCGCTTTGCGCAAGGAAGGCAAATGCGCGGGATCTCGGTCGCCACCTCGGAAGACAATCCGGCCTTCTGTCAGTTCTGCACCAGCAAGGGTTTTACTCTCCAGGGGTTCGATCGCTATGCGCTGATTTATACCGCACAGCAAAAGCTGAAGCCCTTCAGCCGTCGGGCCTGTGCGCTTTACTTCTATCGACAATTCAAGGAAAATTGAGGAGAAACCATCATGATGCGTTTGCAGAAATATCTTGCCATGAGCGGCGTTGCATCCCGCCGTGCTTCCGAAAAGCTGATTGCCGAAGGGCATGTCAGCGTCAATGATCAGGTCATTACCGAAATGGGCGTTCAAGTCGACGAAACCAAAGACCGAGTAGCCGTGGACGGCAAGGCGGTTTGGATCGAAGAGGTAAAGCATTATATTGCTTACAACAAGCCCATGGGTGAGATCACCAGTGCTTCAGACCCTGAAGGCCGCACGACCGTCATGGACAAGTTCAAAGACTATCCTGTTCGCCTTTTCCCCGTCGGCCGTCTGGATTATGACAGCGATGGCTTGCTGCTGCTGACCAACGACGGTGAACTGATGCAGCATCTCCTGCATCCCAGTCATGAGGTGCCAAAGCAATACCTGGTGAAGGTCAGCAATCATGTCAGCGAGGAAAATCTTCGCAGGCTGGCAGCCGGTGTTCAGTTGGACGACGGCCGCATGACCTCCCCCGCAAACGTGCGTCTGGTCCGCTATGAGTCCTTTGATACCGTGGTGCTGGTCACCATCCATGAGGGCCGCAACCGTCAGGTGCGCCGGATGTTTGACGCGGTAGGCCATCAGGTGATCGCTCTGCGGCGCGTCGGCTTTGGTCCGATCTACCTGAATGATCTGCCTCTGGGCCAGTGGCGGCATCTGACGGATATTGAAGTACGCAAGCTGAAGGAGCTGTAAGCCATGGCATGGGAATTGCGTTCCGCAAGGTATCTGGCGGCAGACGCGCTGGAGCGGATTATTGAGCCCGGTGATACCGTGGTGGACGCCACACTTGGCAACGGTCATGATACCCAGTTCCTCGCAGACCTGGTAGGTCCTGAAGGGCACGTCATCGGCTTCGATATTCAGACAGACGCGGTGGCATCCGCGGAGAAGCGCCTGCGGGAAGTGGGACTTCTGGATCGCTGCGCGCTGCACTGTATCGGACACCAGCATATGGGAGAATACGTTCATATGCCGGTAAAAGCCGTGGTCTTCAATCTGGGCTGGCTGCCCGGCGGCGATAAATCCATTACCACCCATTGGGAAACAACGGAGCAGGCGATCTGCACGGCATTGCACCTGCTGGTGAAGGGCGGGCTGCTCTCCATCTGTGCATATCCCGGTCATGCCGCAGGAGATGAAGAACGGGCTTCGCTGACCCAGTATCTTTCTGAGCTTCGTCCTCAGGAATATAATGTGCTGCATCAGAAGTTCCTCAATGCGGGTCCCGGAGCACCGGAATGCTTCCTTGTCCAGCGGCAGTGAATTCTATATTCACCGGATATGCTTTCCGATTGAGGAAATTATCAAGCTATAAAGTACATTAAAAATACAATTTCCCCTATTGACAAATTTCATTTTCTCTGCTTTAATGCAATAAACCGTTGAGGAAGAGAAGTAGGTTTGATCAGCTTCCCTCAAGAGAGTCGCAGGCGGTGGGATTGCGGCAGGGTGCGGCAGACTGAATGGCCTTCCGAGGGCAAAAGGAAACACAGCTTGCTGTGAAGTATGTGCGCCGGAGTTGATCCTCCGTGACCAAAGATCTGCATATGTCAGTATGCGTAAAGAGGGTATTCCCACTGGAGTACCAAGCCGGGTGGCACCGCAGGAGTTGTATTTACATCCTGTCCCAGCAAAAGCCAGACTTTTGTATGGGGCAGGATTTTTCTGTATCTTCCATACAAAAGGAAATCAGCGGACCGGAAAGCCGGATCTGACAGCCGACAGCCCGGGACCGCAGGCCATAGGGCCAAGAAAGGAAGGTATACCCTTATGAAGAAGCTGGTTGCAATCGTCCTGTCCCTGGTCATGCTCGTTTCCGTTTTCTCCTTCTCTTTCGCCGAGGAAGCCACGACCTACACTGTCGGCATCTGCAATTATGTGGATGACGCCTCCCTGAACCAGATCGTCGCCAACATTCAGGACCAGCTGGCAAAGATCGGCGAAGAACGCGGCGTGACATTCAATGTGCTCTATGACAACTGCATGGCCGACAGCAACGTCATGGCCCAGATCCTGACGGACTTCACCAACCGTAACGCGGATGTCATCGTTGCCATCGCCACCCCCGTTGCGCTGTCTGCCCAGGCCATTGCGGATGAGACCGGCATTCCCGTGGTCTTCGCCGCGGTTTCCGATCCCGTCGCCGCCGGTCTGGTGGATTCTCTGGAGGTTCCCGGCGGTAAGCTGACCGGCACCTCTGACTATCTGGACACCACGGCCATGATGAACCTGATCTTCGCCCTGAACCCCGACGCCCAGAAGATCGGCCTGCTTTACGATATCGGCCAGGATTCCTCTACCACCGCCATCGCCGCCGCCAAGGCCTATCTGGACGAGAAGGGCATTGCCTATGTGGAGCGCACCGGTACCAACACCGCTGAGGTTCTGCTGGCCGCCCAGACCCTGATCACCGACCAGGTAGACGCCGTATTCACCCCCAGCGACAACACGGTCATGACCGCTGAGCTGGCCATCTATGATCTGCTGGCTGAGGCCGGTATCCCCCACTATGCCGGTGCCGACTCCTTCGCCCTGAACGGTGCCTTCCTGGGCTATGGTGTGGACTATGCCAACCTGGGTGTTGAGACCGCTGATATGATTGCTGAGATCCTGGTGGATGGCAAGGACCCTGCCACCCTGCCCGTGCGCACCTTTGACAATGGCACTGCCACCGTCAACACCGAGATTTGCGAAGCTCTGGGGCTGGATTTTGACCAGGTCGCCGAAGCCTTCGCGCCGTACTGCACGCAGGTCGTTTCCATCGTGACCGCCGACGAATTCACCGATCTCGCCGAATAATGTGATCCCATAACGCAGAAAGCGGAGGCAGCATGGCTTGAGCCCGTGCTGCCTTCCTTCTGCCGATCGACTGGAGAATGCTCTATGACTTTTGCCGCTTACCTGAACCTCGGTCAGACCGCGCTGGAGCTTGGCCTGATCAGCGCGCTCACGGTCCTTTCTCTCTTCCTCAGCTATTCCATGCTGAACGTCTGCGATTTGTCCACGGACGGCTGCTTTACGCTCGGTGCCGCCGTCGGCGCGGTCGTGGCGCTGGCCGGACACCCCTATCTTTCTCTTCCCGCTGCCATGCTGGCCGGCGTGGTCTCCGGCTTCATCACCGCCCTGCTGCAAACGCGGATGGGCGTCAACAGCCTCCTGGCCGGTATCATTGTGAATACCGCCCTCTATTCGGTGAATATCGCGGTCATGGGCAATTCCTCCGTATTGAACATGAACCGTACCGCGACTGTATTCACCTTGCTTCAGTCCGCTATGAAGAGCAGCACCAGCCCCATTGTTCAGGCGCTGCTCCCCTACTATAAATTGATCATTATTCTGATTGCCGTAGCCATGGTCATCATGTTTCTTTCGCTGTTCCTCCGCACCAGGCTGGGTCTGGCCATCCGTGCCACCGGAGACAACCCCGACATGGTGCGCTCCTCCTCCATCAATCCCGCCTTTACCACCACGATCGGCCTGTGTGTATCCAATGCCTTCACCGGCCTTTCAGGCTGTCTGCTGGCGGAGTACAACAAGTCCGTCAATATCGATATTGGCAGCGGCATGGTGACGGTTGCCCTGGCCTCTCTGCTGATCGGTGGTGTTTTCATCCGCAGGGGCGGTATTCCGATCCGTGCCATTGGCGCGGTGCTGGGCGCCATCGTATTCCGTCTGGTCTATACCATCGCCCTGCAGCTGAACATGCAGGCCTATATGCTGAAGGCCGTCTCCTCCGTCATCGTGGTCATCGCCATCAGCGGACCCTATCTCAAGGGCGAAATGCCCACGATTCTTCGTAAGCTGGGGATCAAAAAAGCCGGCAAGGAGGTGCGGAAGCATGCTTGAGCTGAATCATGTCAACAAAACCTTCGCGCCAGGCACCATCAATGAGAAGCCCGCGCTGATCGATATCAACCTGCATGTGGCGGACGGCGATTTCATCAGTATCATCGGTGCCAACGGTGCCGGCAAGAGCACCCTGTTCAACGCCATCTCCGGCTCCTTCTATGTGGATTCCGGGTAGATCCTGCTGGACGGCAGGGACATCACCATGGAGCCCGACCATATCCGCTCCAAGGTCATTGGCCGTCTTTTTCAGGATCCCATGCGTGGCAGCGCCCCGAACATGACGATCGAAGAAAATCTTGCATTGGCCGCAGGACACGGCGGCTGGCTCAGCTCCATGAGTCACAAGGACCGCAGCCGATTCCGCGAGCGCCTGTCCGAGCTGGGCATGGGCCTTGAGGATCGCATGAAGCATCCAGTCGGTTTGCTCTCCGGCGGTCAGCGTCAAGCCTTGACCCTGCTGATGGCGACCATCAATCCGCCCAAGGTCCTGCTGTTGGATGAGCATACCGCCGCACTGGATCCCGCCACGGCTGAAAAGGTGCTGGCCATGACGAAAAAGGCCGTCAGCGAGCACCATCTCACCTGCCTGATGGTCACCCACAACATGCAATCCGCCCTGGATCTTGGAAACCGCACGCTGATGATGAACCAAGGCCGCATCATCTTTGATGTGCAAGGCGAAGAGCGCAACAAGCTGACCGTCAACGACCTGCTGGAGCAGTTCAAAATTGCCGCCGGTAAGGCACTCGATAACGACCGGATGCTCCTGTCTGAGCAGAAGGCGTGATCCTTCCAGTTGAAAACGGACTGCATTCTCTTTTCAGAGTGCAGTCCGTTTTATGTTGAGCAGTTCCCGCAAATCCTCTTTGGTATCCACATCCCGCAGTTCCCACGGTTGGTCCACTTCCACCAGACTCACCAATTCCGGATACCTCTTGCACAGCACCCCGCCGCCCTTGCCCTCCGGCAGGGTCAGCAATTCCGGAAAAAACTTTGCCGGAAAATATACCGGCGTCCCGGGTTCACCCTGCCAGGACAGCCGCCAGATGCGTTCCGGCAGTGACTCCGCAGCAGTAAGCAGCAGACGAAGCGACATTCGTCCCAGCAGCGGCTGATCCGCAGGGGCAAATACACATCCGTCAAACTTTGCCTGCTGCATCAGCCACTCCAGGCCCAGTCTGACCGTATCGTTCCGGTTGGGAAGTTCATGCAGCAGGCAAGGGACGTTCATTTCATCCGACAGCCGCCGGACTTCCCCGCTCCTGGTCACAACGATCCGCGCGGCAAACAATCCGGCAGAGATCTCCATGATCCGGGAAGCCATCGGCCTGCCGTCAAAATCCGCGATCAGCTTGTTGCCACCGAAGCGCTTTCCCTACCCTGAAGCCATTACAACCAACCCGCATGTAAAAGCAGACATTCCATTGATCTACGCTATTTTCATGACCTCGTTGCTGTTCATTCTTCAAAATAATCGGAGTCTATATGCTTAATGGCATAAGTTTGTTGCGTAGAAACACCCACCCCGTAATCAATCATGAGACGCGTAAGTTCTTCGCCATCGATCAGGATAACACGGGCCGCCTTCTGGTCACTCACATACTGCTTTGCTGCTTTACTGAAGTGTGAAGTAGTGATAAAGAGCCCTTTCTGTGCTCCTTTGCCTATCAGCGCTCCGACAAAAGCCTGTATTTCAGGGCTGCCCACAGTATGACTGTCCTCCCAACGCTTTGCCTGAATATACACTTGGCTGAAGCCCAGCTTATCCTCATTGATGATGCCGTCGATCCCGCCGTCGCCTGATTGCCCAACAACCATACCCGCTTCATTGGATCCATCTCCATAACCCATTGCAAGCAACAAACGAACCACAAGCCGCTCGAAAAAGGCCGGGGAACATTCCATGATATTCTGAAGCAGGCTCTCACTCAGCTCTTTGCGAATGACTTTGTACGCTTCATCCATCTGCTCCAGCGGTGTTATGTTCACAGGACCAGGTCCCGAACCTGGACCTTTCCCGATGAGTTCTTTGATCTTTGGCAATGTGATTTCATGAGGGGTGTACTCAAGCATTCTCGCACCATTCTCCGAAATCACATAGCAGCCATGTTCCGGTGATGCAATCAATCCTGCTTGCTTCAAATAACTCACTGACCAATGAATGCGGTTACGATAGGTAGGCTATGCGCCGCTTGGGAGCATTTCCGCCATCTCAGCTTCCGTAAGGCCGACGGACGCCGCAACCCTTGGGATAAGTTCCCTGACGAACGACGGGCTGTGCTTCCTCAAGTCCTGCAACACAGGCAGGAAGAATCCATCGAACTTCGGAATAGCCATCTGCTGTACCTCCTTGTAAATAAGAAAATCCTGCCGACCGCAAAGCCGGCAGGAAAAAGAGCAATAATCAGCGCTTGCTGAACTGGGGCGCGCGACGGGCAGCCTTCAGGCCGTACTTCTTGCGTTCCTTCATACGAGGATCGCGAGTCATGAAACCGGCCTTCTTCAGCTCACCACGAAGCTCAGGATCAGCCTTGCACAGGGCACGAGAGATGCCATGACGGATGGCACCGGCCTGTCCGGCAACACCACCGCCGGTAACATTGACCAGAATGTCAAAGTTGCTGGTGGAAGTCAGGGTCAGAGGCTGACGAACGGTCATCTTCAGCGTCTCCAGACCAAAGTAATCATCGATATCACGCTTGTTGATCACGATCTTGCCATCGCCGGCAACCAGACGAACGCGGGCAACAGCCTTCTTGCGGCGGCCAACAGCGCTATATTCAACCTTAGCCATTTGTTTATTCTCCTTTCCGCTTACTTAGCCAGCTCGAGCACTTCGGGCTTCTGGGCAGTCTGCTCATATTCGGAACCGGCATAGATCTTCAGCTTCTTAGCCATCTTGCGGCCAAGAGGTCCCTTGGGCAGCATGCCAACAACAGCGTGGCGGACGGCGAATTCGGGCTTTTCAGCCATCAGCTTGCGGTAAGTGGTTTCCTTGAGGCCACCGGCATAACCGCTGTGATGATAATAGATCTTCTGATCCAGCTTCTTGCCGGTCAGAATAGCCTTATCGGCATTGATGATGATGACATAGTCACCGGTATCCATGTTAGGAGTGTAAATGGGCTTGTTCTTGCCACGCAGCACATTGGCAACCTGGCTGGCCACACGGCCCAGAGCAACACCCTCAGCATCCACGACATACCACTTGCGCTGGATGTCGGCAGCTTTCGGCATAAAAGTCTTCAACGGATTTTCCTCCTCGGATGATGGTTGAATGGTTCGCAGCAGTATGATGGTCGCACACTGCATGCTTGTGTCAATAGCTACCGGGGCTAGCGGAGTTATTGATGCCATCCATTATTTTACCGCAAACCTTCGCCCCTGTCAAGGTGATTTTATGAACATTTCAAGGGAATTTTACCAGTTTTCAGGCGCGTCTTTTGGCACTTCGTCACATCTAACATAGTACACAAGCCCAGAGAAATAGCGGGGTTCCGCTTATTTTTCCAAAAAGCAAATATACAAAAACGACCTCCGGGAACCGGAGGCCGCATGGATTCAACGATTGATCAGCTCTGGCAGGCGGTGATGATGCTCATCTTGTAGACCTCTTCCGCGTTGCAGCCACGGGACAGGTCATTGATGGGAGCGTTCAGGCCCTGCAGGATAGGACCATAGGCCTCATAGCCGCCCAGACGCTGAGCGATCTTGTAGCCGATGTTGCCAGCCTCGATGCAGGGGAAGATGAAGGTGTTTGCCTGACCGGCCACCTTGCTGCCCTTGCACTTGACAGCCGCCACTACAGGGGAAACGGCAGCATCAAACTGCAGTTCGCCGTCGATGGCCAGATCGGGGGCCTTCTCCTGAGCGATGGCGGTGGCGTCATGGCTCAGCTTCACGGTGCCGCCCTTGCCGGAGCCCTTGGTGGAGAAGCTCAGCACGGCCACCTTGGGATCGATGCCGAAGATGGAAGCGGTCTCCGCGGTGGAAACGACCACCTCAGCCAGCTTCTGGGCGGCAGTCTGCTTCACTTCGCCGGTCACCTTGTCCACGGTGTCCTGATAATCGATGTTGATGGCGCAGTCGCCCATGGCAATACGCTTCAGGCCTTCCTCGCCGAAGTCACGATCCAGGATGAAGCAGGAGGATACCAGGGAGGCACCCTTCTTGGTCTTGATCAGCTGCAGCGCGGGACGCACGGTATCGGCGGTGGAATAGGTGGCGCCGCCCAGCAGGCAATCCGCCTTGCCCATCTTCACCAGCATGGTGCCGAAGTAGTTGGACTTCTTCAGGGCCGCGGTGCACTCCTCAGCGGACATCTTGCCCTTGCGCAGCTCCACCATGGTATTCACCATGGTATCGAATTCGGGATAGGTATCGGGGTCCACGATCTCGGCACCGGTGATATCGAAATTGCCGGCAGCCGCAGCGGCCTTGACCTCTGCCTCGTTGCCAACCATGACAACGTCCAGGATCTTGTCCTTCAGCAGACGGGCGGCAGCCTCCAGAATACGGGGATCGCTGCCTTCGGTAAATACGATGGTCTTGGGATTTTCCTGCAGCCGTGCAATCATCGGCGCAAACATATCAGCCATTGGAATGTACCTCCTGTTATCATCATCACAGGCCGACCGATGGTCTGTCTGACTGAATTTTAGCATAAACTGAGGCTTCTTGCAATAGACCCTTTTAAAAAACGCCGAATTTTCCATTTTCATTTCAGAAACCACTTTTCTTTTCCGCAAAAATCAGCTATAATGAATCAGATGGACGCAGAAGCTGTGTCCTCGTGAGTTCCGAAATATGATTGAAGGAGTGATTTCCTATGAAGATCCTTGTGGTAAACGCCGGTTCTTCTTCTCTGAAGTATCAGCTGCTGGATATGAACGGCGAGCAGCTGATCGCCAAGGGCACTGTGGAACGCATCGGCATTGAGGGCGGTCATCTGAAGCAGACCGCCGGTGCCAAGAAGTATGAAGTGTTCCAGCCTATTGCCGACCATGTGGAGGCTTGCCAGCTGATGCTGACTGCCCTGCAGGATCAGCAGAACGGCGTCATCAAGAGCATGGACGAGATCAATGCCGTGGGTCACCGCGTGCTGCATGGCGGCACCGAGTTCAGCGCTTCCGTCATCATTGACGAGAAGGTGAAGGCCGCCATCCGCAAGTGCATCCCTCTGGGACCGCTCCATAACCCCGCCAACCTGATGGGCATCGAGGCCTGCGAGAAGGTCATGCCCACCACGCCCCAGGTGGCTGTGTTCGATACCGCCTTCCATCAGACCATGCCCGCCAAGGCTTATATGTATGGCGTGCCCAAGAAGTATGCCGATGAGCTGGGCGTCCGCCGCTATGGCTTCCATGGCACCAGCCATCGTTATGTCAGCAAGCGCGTGTGCGAGTACCTGGGCATCAGCCCCATCGGCCAGCGCATCATCATCGCTCACCTGGGCAACGGCTCCAGCCTGAGCGCTGTGGTGGACGGCAAGTGCGTGGATACCTCCATGGGCCTGACTCCCCTGGAAGGTGTGCTGATGGGCACCCGTTCCGGCTCCTGCGATCCCGCGGTGGTGCAGTTCATTGCCAACAATGAGGGCTGGTCCGTGGACAAGGTGCTGACCATGATGAACAAGCAGAGCGGCCTGCTGGGCATTTCCGGCAAGAGCTCTGATATGCGCGATGTGGATGCTGCTGCCGATGCCGGTGACGAGAACTGCATCCTGGCCCGCGACATCCTGGTGTATGGCATCAAGAAGTACATCGGCGCCTATGCCGCTGCCATGGGCGGTGTGGATCTGATCGTGTTCACTGCCGGTATCGGTGAGAACAATCAGGCCCTGCGTGCCCGCGTCATGGAGAACATGGAGTTCCTGGGCGCAAGCATCGATCTGGAGAAGAACAAGGCCTGTGCCGACGGTCATGCAACCGAGTGCGTGATCTCTCCCGAAGGCAGCAAGGTGAAGGTGCTGGTCATCCCCACCAATGAGGAGATCATGATCGCCCGCGACACCCTGGAGCTGTGCACCAAGTAATTTCCCGCAACCATTCACCAAACGGCAGAGCGATCTGCCGTTTTTTTGATTCGCCCCTTGACAAAGAGCGGATTAAGCTTTATCTTTTGGGTAAGGGATCTCAAAAAATCATATTGGGGAGGAATTCCAATGGGCGCGGATTTTAACATTTGTCTGGACATCGGCGGCACCAAGGTGCTGGGCGCTATCTTTGATAAGGACGGCAAGATCGTTCATCGTCTGAAGAAAAAGACCAAGTCCGGTGGCGATTCCTCCGAGAATATCGAAGAGGTCATCATCAGCGTGGTGGATGAGATGATGAAGGATGCCGGCATCAAGAAGTCGGATGTCAACGCGATCGCCGCGGGTGCTCCCGGCGTCATCGATCAGGCCAAAGGCATCGTGCTGTTTTCCCCGAATCTGCCCTGGCGGGATTATGATATCAAGACGCCTATCCAGAAGCGCTTCGGCGTGCCCTTCTTCATCGGCAATGATGTGAATGTAGGCGTGCTGGGCGAATACAAATACGGTGCCGCCAAGGGCTATCAGAACGTGGTAGGCTTCTTTGTAGGCACCGGCATGGGCGGCGGCCTGATCCTGAACGGAGAGCTGTTCACAGGCACCGGCTTCAAGGCCGCGGAATATGGCCATATGATCCTGGATCCCGAAGGACCTTTGTGCAACTGCGGACAACGCGGCTGCCTGGAGGCTTTCTCCAGCAAACAGGGCATGTCCGCTTATGTACGCCAGCAAGTGGGCCGTGGCCGCAAGAGCATGATGGCCGATCAGCTGGTCGGCAGCGCTTTCAAGAGCAGCAGTCTGAAGAAGGCACTTGCGGAAGGCGATGAGGTGGCCACCGAGGCTGTGGATCGCGCCTGCCATTATTTGGCGGTGGCAACCGGTAACATGATCAATACCTTCAGCCCGGACGTGGTAGTCTATGGCGGCGGCGTGATGGAAGCCTGCGGCAAGACCTTCCTGAAGAAGATCCTGGCGGAAGTGGACCGCTACTGCATGCCTTCGATCCGGTCGACCGTAGAGCTGAAGGTGGCCGGACTGGGGGATGATTCCCTGCTGTACGGCGGTCTCGCCATGATCAATGGGTGATTGGATTTTCCTTTGTTCACATAACTTTCATTTGACCATAACCAAAGCTTCGCCGATGGGCGGAGCTTTTTTCAGGTTCGTTTCAGGTCGGAATCTATCATTATCCTTTGTCGCGGAGGGAAAACCGCATTACAAGAACCAAAGGAGGGAACGAGCCTTGATCGAAGTCAGACATCTGACCAAGAAATATGGCAATCACGTGGCTGTGGATGATCTGTCCTTCACCATTGAGAAGGGCGTGATCTACGGTTTCCTGGGGCCGAACGGTGCCGGCAAATCCACTACCATGAACATCATTACGGGTTGTCTGGGTGCTACGGACGGCGAAGTGCTCATTGACGGGCATTCCATCACCGAGGAGCCCCTGGCGGCCAAGAAGCTGATCGGCTATCTGCCGGAGCTGCCCCCTGTCTACATGGACATGACCCCGACGGAGTATCTGCAGTTCATTATGCAGGCCAAGAAGGTGCCAATAGCCAAGCGGGCCGAGCATCTCAAGAGCGTGATGGAAAAGACACGCATTACCGAAATGAAGGATCGTCTGATCCGCAACCTGTCCAAGGGCTATCGTCAGCGCGTGGGCATTGCCCAGGCACTGATCGGCGATCCCGAGGTCATCATCCTGGATGAGCCCACCGTTGGCCTGGACCCTGCGCAGATCATTGAGATCCGCGAGCTGATCCGGGAGCTGGGTCAGGACCACACCATCGTGCTGTCCAGCCATATCCTGAGCGAGGTCCAGGCGGTGTGCGATTCCATCATGATCATCTCCCAGGGCAAGCTGGTTGCCAGTGATACCGCGGAGAACCTGACCACGCTGTTTGCGGGCAAGACCACCCTGAAGCTGGAGATCAAGGGCACAAAGGACCAGGCCGCTGCCGTGCTGGAGCATCTTGGTGGGATCGAAAGCGTCGACTGGACTTCCACCGAGGGTGAAACCGTTCTTGCAGAGGTCCATCCTACGGATAATGCCGACATCCGCGAGAACCTCTTCTGCGCCTTTGCGGGCGAAAAGCTGCCCCTGCTGGAAATGACCCGTGTCCGCGCCAGCCTGGAGGATGTGTTCCTGGAGCTGACCGGCGGGGAGGCTTCCGCCGTGCCTGCTGAGAAGCCAGTCGCTGAAGCCGAAGCAAAGGAGGAGAAAGCCGAATGACTGCCGTGTTCCGCCGGGAGCTGGGCTCCTACTTCAAAGGCGTGCTTGGCTATCTGCTGGGCGCCTTCCTGCTGATCTTTGTGGGCATCTACACCATGGCCTACAATCTCAGCGGCTATTGCAACAACTTTGAATATGTGCTGAGCTCCATCAGCTTCATTTATCTGATCACCGTGCCGATCATCTCCATGCGTGCCCTGGCCGAGGAGAAGCGCCAGAAGACCGACCAGCTGCTGTACGCCCTGCCTATCCGTCTGAGTGACGTGGTCATCGGCAAGTACTTGGGTATGGTCTGTGTGCTGCTGCTGCCGCTGGCCATCACCGCCCTGTATCCGCTGATCCTGTCCCAGTGGGGCACGATCTCCTTCGCCAATGCCTACGGCGCCCTGTTCGCTTTCTTCCTGCTGGGTGCCTGCCTGCTGTCCATCGGCCTGTTTATCTCCTCCATGACGGAGAGTCAGGTCGCCTCCGCCGTTATCACCCTGGTGGTGATGCTGCTCCTGTACTTCATGAGTGGCCTGGCCAGCTATGTGTCCACGGACAGCTCCTCCTCCCTGATCGCCCTGTGCGTGCTGGCGGTGCTTTTTGCCCTGGTACTGCAGGTACTGACGAAGAACCCCATCCTTTCCGTCGGCGTCGGCGCGATCCTGGTGGGCGGGCTCTTCCTGTGGCATAATGTGGATGCCGATGTCTTCTCCGGTCTGTTCCCCAACATGATGAATGCCATCAGCGTGTTCGAGCGCTTCGATACCTTTGTGGACGGCGTGTTCGATCTGACGGCCATCGTGTATTACCTGTCCATTATCGTTGTGTTCCTGTTCCTGACGGTGCAAGCCATGGAGAAGCGGAGGTGGAGTGAATGAGCGAGCAGAAGAAAAAGCGTGGCGGCTTGAAGAAGCTGTTCGGCAGCCGTTTCCGTGCCGGAAGCTATTCCGCCTTTGCCGCGGTCATCATCATTGTCATCGCTATCTTTGCCAATATGATGGTGAATACCCTGCCTACTTCCATGACGCAGCTGGACATGACCAACAGCTCCCTGTACACCCTTTCCGACCAGACCAAGCGTATCGTGTCCTCGGTGGACAAGGATGTGAACCTGTACCTGCTGGCCACCACCGGCAATGAGGATGACACCATCCTGCGTCTGCTGAACCGCTACGCGGATCTGTCCAGTCACATCAAGGTGACCTGCGTGGACCCCAATGTACAGCCTACCTTCCTGAACAGCTATGAGCTTTCCGTTTCCCGGCTGTACGCCAACAGCGTAATCGTGGACTGCGGCGGCCGCTACCGTCTGGTAGGCTATGACGAGATCTACGTGACCAGCTATGAAATGGATTACTATTCCTACAGCTACAACAGCACCACCACCTTTGACGGTGAGAATGCGCTGACCAACGCGATCCATTACGTGTCCTCCGACAACCTGCCCAAGGTGTACACGCTGACCGGCCATGGTGAGAGCGACCTTTCCTCCAGCCTGACCGAGGCCATCGCCCAGGACAACATGGAGACCGATACCCTGTCCCTGATGACGGCGGAGAGCATTCCCGAGGACGCCACAGCGATCATCATCAATGCCCCGACCAGCGACCTGAACGAGGATGAAGCCCAGATGCTGATCGACTGGGTGGCCAATGGCGGCAGCATCGCGCTGACCACCGGCTATATCGAGGCTGACAAGATGCCCAACCTGCTGAAGGTGACCGCTTCCATGGGCCTGACCGTCAGCGAGGGCATCGTGATCGAAACCAACAGCCAGATGTACTATCCCCGCTATCCCTATTATCTGCTGCCCACCATCGAGAGCCATGACATCACCGACGCGCTCATCAGCGGCAACTACTACATCATGCTGCCTTTGGCTCAGGGTCTGGTGGAAAGCGAGGGCAGCGATGCCACCGTTACCTGGCTGCTGACCACCTCCGATGATGCCTATGCCAAGGTGGCTGCCCTGAGCATGACCACCACCTCCAAGGAAGAAGGCGATCTGGACGGCCCCTTCCATGTGGCTGCCGTTTCCGAAAAGGGTGAAGGCAAGCTCCTGTGGGTCGCTTCTGACAGCTTCCTGTCCTCCAATGTGGATCAGGTGGTCTCCGGTGCCAACAGTGACTTGTATCTGAACGCCCTGAACTGGATGGGTGACCAGGAGGAAAGCATCTCCATCCGCGCCAAGTCCATGGACAGTGAGACGCTGACCGTGCCTGCCTCCGCTTCCACCCTGTGGACCGTGCTGATGATCGGCGGTATTCCCGCTGTGCTGGCCATTCTGGGTATCGTCATCTGGATAAGGAGGAAACGCCGTTGAAACGCTCGCTGAAAACCATCATCCTGCTGTGCGTCCTGGCGGTCTGTGTGGGCGGCTATCTGCTCATCAGCAATCAGACCAGCCAGACCACCACGGCAGCCACCGAGAACAAGGAATCCGTTGCCCTGACGGAGCATACGGCAGACGATCTGACTGCCCTGTCCTGGACGGCGGATGAAGGGACCCTCCGCTTTACCAAATCCGATGCCGGCTGGCGCTACGATGCCGACAGCGCCCTGCCCGTCAATGAGACCACGTTGGATGGTCTGGCAGACAAGGTGGTCGCCCTCACTGCCGACCGCAGTGTGGATAATGTGACCGACCTGTCCATCTACGGCCTGTCCGAACCTTCCTTTACCGTGACCGCCGAATGGAGCGACGGCACCTCCACCGCCTACGCGCTGGGTGATGCCACCGCCTTCGCGGATGGCTATTATGTCAGCCGCTCCGGCGACAGCAAGATCTATATCGTTGCCACTTCTCTGAAGACGACCTTCAACAAGACGCTGAACAGCCTGACCGTGAAGGAGACCATCCCCACGGCGGAGAACGTGACCCGGGTAACTACCGGCACTGTAGACGCCTCCTACGAGGAGACCAGCCGTACGGTCAATACCGATCAGCACTGGTACGCGGCGGACGGCACCATGCTGAAGGACAGCAGTGTCGAAAGCCTGATCAGCGGCATCCAGTCCATCGGATGGGATGACCTGGTGACCGGCTCCGCCACGGACGAGCAGCTGAGTACCTTTGGTCTGACCGACAGTGCCGTAACGCTCTGCCTGTATGACGGAGACACCGCAGCCCTGACCCTGATCATCGGCGGCACCAATGATGACGGCGACTACTACGCGAAGCTGCCGGATTCGAAGCTGGTGTATACTGTGGCCGCGGATGACTTGAGCAGTGTGCTTTCCGCAAGCAATGACAGCATGAAGGCCGAGAACGTGCTGCTCACGCTTCCTTACGCGGATGTAACCTCTGCTCAGCTGACCGCCGGCAGCGTAGCCTATACGCTGCAGACCATCGATCAGCGCCCTGTTACTGAGGAAACCGCGGAGAGCGAAAGCACCGAAGAGGCCGCCGCAACGGCAGAGCCTGTGGTGGATCCCACCGAGGATGACGAAGCCCTGTGGAACCAGCTGGTCGCCATCACCGCCACCGGCACCGCCGTAAGCAAGGATGGCGAGACGCTGCTGACCGTGAATGTGACCAACTGCAACGGCATCAGCGCCGAGCTGGTCATCCGCGAATATGACGCTGACAGCTATCAGGCCAGCCTGGATGGTGGCGCCGCCGTCACCGTTTCCGCCGATAAGGTGGACAAGCTGATCCGTACCCTGAAGCAAATGAACTGACATCCTCTTTACCCCGGAAGCAGTTCCTGTGTTTCTTCATGTTCCTTTTCTTCCTTTTCCCCTCCCACCTCTGCCGTGCTTCCGGGTTTCGCAGGCAGAATGGCAGAACGGTCTCGGCAGCCGTTCTGCCTTTTTGAATACAAATAAAAACCGCCCGAAGACGGTTTGAAAATTCAGCCGTTAATCACTGATTTTGCCCATTGAAAATACTCTTCAGCATATTTCAATGCATTTCTGGCGTGATGTTCCTCTAAGCCTAAATCATTCGGATAACGTACTGCGATACCATAAGGAGCAAGGATATCGGCATAGTCATAATACTTTTCATCAATATCAATCCGATTCTTGATTTGATTCAGCAAGAAAGAAATATCATGCAGCTTCGGAAGTCCTCCTGGAGCACCAGGCTCATAATGATCGCTTTGGTTGCCTTTTCTGCACATTGCTGGCAATGATAGCAAATTATTTCCACCGGAATCGGGTGAAAAGTATTTATCAGATGCATCGCAACCTTCAAGTCCATCTCTGCCATATCAAACCATTCAGCGACCTCAGGTGCCATAGAGCAGCACTCCTTCCCTGTTCACTTCATTCTCTACGGAAGGCGTGTTTTTGCGCTTTTCAAAACGACTGATCGTACCCACTACAATGTCCACAGGATGCTGTTTAATATGCCGAATCGCACGGTAGGCCTGTGTTGTCAGGGTAGCAAGATCTTCCGCCTGATCATTGACGACAATGTAGAAGTCAAAGTCACTGCCCTCATGCCAGGAACCGTTGGCATAGGAACCAAACAAATAGATTCTCAGAGGAGCCAGTTGCTCCACAAAGCAATCCTTCAGCTTTTCAATTTCCTGAATGGGCATACAGCATCCTCCTTTCCTGTAACTGCATCATATCATAGGTGCCAAGAAAAAGCAAGAATGCACGGGGAAAAGCCCATATTTGTTAATCAATCGTTCTTTTTCTTTTCATGTACATTTCAGTTTGCGCTGTTATGCTGTTATCTGTAAAAATGGGGAGGTGTTTCCATGCGTGTGCTGATTGCCGAGGATGAACCAGGTATTGCGCGCGGACTGAAGGTGTTGCTTGAAAAGAACCGGTTTTGTGCGGACGTGGTCTATGACGGACAGGAGGCTCTGGAGAGCGCTTTGCACGGGTGCTATGATGTCATCGTGCTGGATATCATGATGCCTGGGCTGGATGGTCTGTCCGTACTGCACCGTATCCGGCAGAAGGGGCTGACCGTACCGGTGATGCTGTTGACAGCCCGCGGGGAGATCAGCGATCGGGTCCTCGGCCTGAATGCCGGCGCGGATGATTATCTTCCCAAGCCCTTTGCACCGGCGGAGCTGGTGGCAAGGGTCACAGCCCTGTCCCGAAGGAATCTCTCCTATACGGATCAGAACCTTAGCTGCGGCAACCTTACGCTGGACCGGGGGCGTTATCTGCTCCTCTGCGGTACGGAGCAACTGCGGTTGAACAACAAGGAGTTCCAGCTGATGGAGCTTTTTCTGCAGCATCCGCGCTACGTGTTTTCCGCTGAGCAATTGATGGACCGGGTCTGGTCCCAGGACAGTGAGGCTGCGCCGGACGTGGTGTGGACCTACATCGGTTTTCTGCGGAAAAAGCTGCGGCAGCTGAATGCGGATGTGGAGATCAAAACCATCCGCGGTGCAGGATACAGCCTGGAGGTAACATCATGCTGAAAAAGCTGCGCCGGCGCTTCATTATCTCGGTCATGCTGGCGGTCATTACGGTCCTGCTGCTGTTTGCCACAGGACTGTGTCTCTGGAACCACCTGTCCATGACCGGGAATCTGGACCAGATGCTGGACGGTATCGCCCAGGCCGAACAGCGGGAATCTCCGGAATCCGCACCCAACGGCTTCCCCATGACCGGCGCGTTTGAGATCGGTCCTAACGAGACGGAATACACCACGCGTTTTTTTGCCGTACACCTGAATGAAAATGGCGGACGCCGCACCATGGATTTCATCAGTGCCGTCAGCGAGGAAGAGGCAGATGATTATGCCGCCCGGGCCATCGCTACCGGCCAGGAGCGCGGCTGGCTGGGCATTTACCGTTTTCTTGTGGTCACTACGGAGGAAGAACAGATCGCGATCTTTCTGAATGCCTCCGCACAGCAGCAATTCGGCTCCTCCCTGCTGCTTGGAGCGGCTGTCATCACCGTGGCTGCTTCGCTGATGATCTTCCTGCTGGTGCTGCTCTTTTCCACCCGGGCCATCCGTCCCTACATGAAGAACATGGAGCAGCAGAAGCGCTTCATCACCGATGCGGGACATGAGCTGAAAACCCCCCTGACCTCCATCGCCACCAGTGCTGAGGTGCTGGCCATGGAGATCGGCGATGATAACGAATGGATCGGTAACATCCGCAGCCAGACGGGCCGCATGACAAAACTGGTGAACGACCTGGTATCGCTTTCCCGGTTGAACGAGGAACTGCCCTTTCCGGAGGTAACGTAGTTCTCTCTCTCGGATGCGGCCTGGGAGATTGCGGCTTCCTTTAATGCTGCCGCCAAGGCCCGTAATTTGACGCTCGATTGCCGGATCGCCGACGGCCTTACCTTGAAAGGAGACCAGGAAGCCATCCAGCGGCTGTTGTCCATCCTGCTGGACAACGCTGTGAAATATGCTGTCTCCGGTGCCATTGGCCTCACGGTAGAGAACCGGCACGGCAGAAGACGTATTACCGTCAGCAATCGATGTGTCCTGCCTGAGAATTTCGATACTGCCCGCCTCTTCGACCGCTTTTATCGCCCGGACGCCTCCCGCAGCACCTCCACCGGCGGCACCGGTGTAGGACTGGCGATGGCCAAGGCCATTGTGGAAGCACATCATGGCACCATCCGTGCCGAACAGACTTCAAAGGGATTGATTCGATTTATTGTTTGCTTATGACACAAAGTTCTGTAAATCATGCTACCTCCCCGTCAATTGGAACGCAGGATCCTTCTTTACTTTCTTTGTCCGGTATTATAAGGGACTTTGGGATGATTGGAATGCTTGTTTCCACCAAGGGACACTACCCTACAAGGATACTGTGGATATTGCCACGCACCAAGGGGACGGCTATGTCGCTGTGAATGGCGTGGCAGAGTGTCAGCAGATCTCGAAGAAATTTATGGTCGCCCTGCTGGATATCCCGCGGCAAACAGAAGGCTCGATGCACGCGGTCTCCTGCCTGGAGTGCGAACCGAACCAGTGCCGGCGGGCGGCCTTCTGCGCCACCCTCCCCGCCTGGGCAGGCCTGGAGAAGACGGTCAATGACTATCTTTCCTCTGTCACCCTGCGTGACCTGATGGATCAGGCCGCGGCCGAGCCTGAGGAGATCCCGGGCGGCGCCTGCGTGGAATAAGCTGAAAATAACTGATCAAAAAGGAGAAGCCGGATCATATGAACCGTGCTTCTCCTTTTTTGCATTTCACAGATGGCAGTGCTCGCAGTCATGCTCCGCCGGGAAATCCGCCGGATCATAGGCAATGCCGTTTTTATCGTAGTAATCCTTCACCGCGGTTTTGATGGCTTCCTCCGCCAGCACGGAGCAGTGCAGCTTGTGCGCGGGCAGGCCGTCCAGTGCCTCGGTCACCGCCTTGTTGGTCAGCTGCAGCGCCTCGCTCAGGGGCTTGCCCTTGATCAGCTCCGTGGCCATGGAGCTGGAGGCAATGGCGCTGCCACAACCGAAGGTCTCGAACTTCACGTCGCTGATGTTCTGCTGCTCATCGATCTTCAGATAGATCTTCATGATATCGCCGCAGACCGGGTTGCCCACCTCCCCCATGCCGTCGGCGTCCTCGATCACGCCCACGTTCCGCGGGTTCCGGAAATGATCCATGACCTTTTCACTATAGAGTGCCATTCATTTTTCCTCCTTATTCCGCAAATACATGGGGCCGCTTTCCGGTGCACAGGTCTCTCCAGAAGGGAGACATGTTCCGCAGATAATCCACGACCTCTTTCACCGATTGAATGATATAGTCGATCTCCTCTTCCGTGACATCTTCTCCCAGGGAAAGCCGGAGCGAGCCGTGCGCCACCTCATGGGGACGGCCGATCGCCAGCAGCACATGGCTCGGATCCAGGGAGCCGGAGGTGCAGGCCGAGCCGGAGGAGGCACAGATGCCCTTGTCATCCAGCAGCAGCAGCAGGGACTCCCCCTCAATGCCCTCAAAGCAGAAGTTGACGTTGGAGGGCAGCCGCTTTTCGGCGTCGCCGTTCAGCTCCGAATAGGGAATGCGCTTCAGGCCCCGGATCAGCCGGTCCCTCATGGCGGTCAGATGCTCCGTGTTCTCTTTCATATGTGCGCAGGCGTCCTCCAGCGCAGCCGCCATGCCCATGATGCCGGGCACGTTCTCAGTACCGGCCCGCTTGCCCCGCTCCTGGGCGCCGCCCTCGATCAGATTGGAAAGCAGGATACCCCGGCGGGCATACAGCACGCCCACGCCCTTGGGCCCGTGGAATTTATGGGCGGAAAGAGACAGCATGTCGATCTGCTGGGTCTTCACGTCGATGGGCAGATGCCCCGCGGCCTGTACCGCGTCCGTATGGAACAGTACGCCCTTTTCATGGCACACCGCGCCGATCTCGCCGATGGGCTGGATCGTTCCGATCTCGTTGTTGGCATACATAATGGTCACCAGTCAGGTGTCCTCGCGGATGGCCTGCGCGACCTCCTCCGCCGTAACGATGCCGTTCCGGTGCACATCCAGCAGCGTGACCTCAAAGCCCTGCTTCTCCAGCTTCTTCAGCGTGTGCAGGACCGCGTGGTGCTCAAAGGCCGTGGAGATGATGTGCTTCTTCCCCTTCCGCTCACCGGCCAGCGCCGCGGTGAAGATAGCCTGGTTGTCCGCCTCGCTGCCGCCGGAGGTAAAATAGATCTCGGCAGGCAGAGCGCCCAGCTGCGCCGCGATCCGCTTCCGGGCATCCTCCAGAGCTTCCTTGGCCCGCTGGCCCACCTCATACAGGCTGGAGGGGTTGCCGTACACCTCCGTGAAAAAGGGCAGCATCGCCTCCAGGGCATGTTGGCTTACCGCCGTGGTGGCTGCGTTGTCCGCATAGATCCTCATGATAACTCTTTCCTTTCCTTTTCAGTAAACGCCCGAAAGGAGGCTCCCTTCGGAGTCTCCTTTCAGACAGGGGATATACCTTATCCCCGGGCTTCAGTCCTGGAACAGCGGCGTGGACAGATAGCGGTCGCCGGTATCGGGCAGCAGCACCACGATGGTCTTTCCCGCGTTCTCCGGGCGTTTCGCCAGCTGAATGGCGGCCCAGACCGCCGCGCCGGAGGAGATGCCCACCAGCACGCCCCCCTTGCGGCCGATCAGCTTGCCGGTGGCAAAAGCATCCTCGTTGGCCACAGGGATGATCTCGTCATAGATCTTTGTATTCAGCACCTCGGGCACAAAGCCGGCACCGATGCCCTGGATCTTGTGCGGGCCGGATACGCCGGTGGACAGCACGGCGGAGGTGGCGGGCTCCACGGCAACGACCTTCACATCAGGCTTCTGCTCCTTCAGATACTCGCCGGTGCCGGTGATGGTGCCGCCGGTGCCGACGCCCGCCACGAAGAGGTCCACCTTGCCGTCCGTATCCTGCCAGATCTCGGGACCGGTGGTCTGATAGTGGGCCTTCGGGTTGGCCGGATTGACGAACTGTCCCGGAATGAAGCTGCCCTCGATCTCAGCGGCCAGCTCATTCGCCTTGGCGATGGCGCCCTTCATGCCCTTGGCGCCTTCGGTCAGCACGATCTCGGCACCGTAAGCCTTGATCAGCTGGCGGCGCTCCACGCTCATGGTGTCCGGCATGGTGAGAATCAGCCGGTAGCCGCGCGCAGCCGCCACGGAGGCCAGGCCGATACCGGTGTTGCCGGAGGTGGGCTCGATCAGGGTCGCGCCGGGCTTCAGGGCGCCGCTCTGCTCCGCGTCATCGATGATCGCCTTCGCAATGCGGTCCTTCACGCTGCCGGCGGGATTGAAATATTCCAGCTTGGCCAGGATGGTCGCCTGAAGGCCGTATTCCTTCTCAATATGCGTCAGCTCCAGCAGGGGGGTCTTGCCGATCAGCTGATCGGCGGAGGTATAGATAGCAGCCATAATACATATCCTTCCTTTCCTGTATCAGACGGTTGGAGTCAAAAGCTTCCGCTGACCGGACCAAAGAAAAAGCAGGCTCCGGGCTTGTACCCTTTGCCTGCCTGTTCCCGCGATTTTTTCCGTTCAGCAAACAGAGCCGCGGCAGGTGGGTACAGCACGACGCATACACATACAGCAACACATCATGGTACGGGTCACGGTGCTCACCTCCTTCGTTCCTTGGGATAAGTGGAGTATACATCATTTTGTCTATCTTGTCAATAGACATTTTGCTTTAATTTTATTTTTTCGAATAAGCCTTTTTGCCCCGTTCTTACAGCCCATCCTCCATGCGCCCTTTGCCTTGCAGAACAAAGAGAACAAACTGTAAAACAGTATTATTTCAGAGCTGCTACCGCCTCTGCGCAGTCTCCGTCTATACAGATGCTCCTGCCCGCGATCTCCTTTTGTGCATATGCTTCTTTCAAGTTGAGGCAAGCATACACAGCATTGGGGTTGGCATATGTTTGTCGCCAGAAATTGTACTTCACGATGCCGGGCGTATTGAAGCCCACGCCGATCTCCAGATAGAGGATCTTCGCCTCGCGGTGATCTTTCACGAACCGCTCGTAGCGGCTGCAGGCGGCCTCCCATCCGACGTCCTGCACAAAGGTCTCATCCGCCCGAAGATTCATGCTCATGGGCTTGCCGCAGTGGGGACAGCGGGGGACCAGTTCTGTGGGAATGCGCATGGCAGGCTGACTGTCCGTCGGAGGAAGCAGCGTGCCGTTTTCCGCGATGGTGTAGCCCTGGGCCAGCACCATTTGCCGGATCTGCTCCTCATTGCCCCTGGTTTCCCGGCAGCAGGGTCCGCTGCACTGGAACAGACCGTAATCCCCCTGGGTATAGAAGATGCGCTGCTTGTCAAAGCCCGCGCGCTGGAAACAGTGGTCCACATTGGTGGTCAGCACGAAATAGTCCCTGCCGCGCACAGCCTCCAGCAGATCGGCATAGATATTTCCGGGGATCGGCGCGTACCGGTTGATCCACACATAGCGGCTCCAGAAGGCCCACTGCTCCTCCGGTGATTCAAATGCTGTGAAGCCGCCGGAATACATATCCCGGAAGCCGTACTTCGCCGCGAAGTCGCCGAAATACCGGTCGAAGCGCTCGCCGGTGTAGGTGTAGCCGGCGGCGGTGGACATACCGGCCCCTGTGCCGATGAAAACAGCCTCTGCCTCGGCCAGCGCCTGCTTCAGCCGCTCAATCTGCAAGGAGCGCCCGGTAGAGCCGCTCGTCCTGCTCTTTGAAAACATTGAAGATCACCTTCATCCCGCTGCCCGTTTCCGCCTTCCAGTCCTTCACGGTCTGTACGGCGATGCGGGCAGCTTTGTCGTTGGGAAACATGAACACCCCGGTGGAGATGCAGCAGAAGGCGATGCTCTCGATGCCGTTCTCTGCTGCCAGCTGCAGGCAGGACCGGTAGCAGGAGGCCAGCAGCTGCTCATGCTTCGCTGTCAGCTCGCCTTCCACGATGGGGCCGACGGTGTGCAGCACCCAGTCGCAGGGCAGGTTGTATGCCGGGGTGAGCTTCGCCTGGCCGGTGGGCTATTCATGGCCTTGGGCGTCCATCAGTTCGGCGCATTTCAGGCGCAACTGGACTCCCGCAAAGGTGTGAACACAATTGTCTATACAGGTGTGATTGACCCGGAAGCAACCCAGCATGCCGCTGTTG
>R14__coassemble_172_pt1 | contig 54807 bp, 42 predicted proteins | sample R14__metabat2_high_PE_026 | metagenome-assembled genome bin R14 | reverse complement strand
GCAGGTCACCGGTAAAATGCAGGTTGATCTCTTCCATGGGCAGCACCTGGGCGTGTCCGCCGCCGGTGGCGCCGCCCTTCATGCCGAATACCGGGCCCAGGCTGGGCTCCCGCAGGGCCAGCATGCTCTTCCGGCCCAGCTTGGTCATGCCGTCCGCCAGACCCACGGAAACGGTGGTCTTGCCTTCACCGGCAGGGGTGGGGTTGATGGCGGTAACCAGCACCAGTTTGGCCTTCCTGCCGGTCTCCGGCAGCTTCAGCGGGTCGATCTTCGCGATATAACGTCCATAGGGGATCATGGCCTCATCCGGAATGCCGGCCTTTGCCGCGATCTCGGCGATCGGCCGGATCTCCGCATTCTGAGCGATCTCAATATCCGTAGGCATGGCGCTTTCTCTTCCTTCAATCAGTAGTATGGTAACGAATTGTATTATACAAAACCGTCTGCAAAAATGCAAGGGTGTGCTCCGGGTTTCTGCCGAAAAGCCTGAATTTACTACAACTGCCGCACGGTGCCTGGGGGATTTCAAGCAAAAAATTGACCCTTTACAAACGGACCGGAAAAGTGTATAATAACCCGCGGTTTGCAAGCACCAGGAAGAACCCGGAGCCGGCAAGGATGGCGGCAAAACCGTGTTGAAAGCGTTTTTTGAAGCGCCTTTCCCATGTTCCGGGAGAGGTGCTTTTTTTCAGGAAGGAATTCCTGCTGCCCCTGTTCCTCTCCGACTGACAAGAGAAAGGATGAATCCCCATGAGTGAGACCAACAACGGTATTCGCGATGCGCGGAAGCTCGGCATCCCGAAGATGCTCATTCTCGGCCTGCAGCACATGTTCGCCATGTTCGGCGCCACCATCCTGGTCCCGATCCTGGTGATGGGCTACTTCAATGCCGGCACCGGTGAGACCGTGACTGCCGGTGTGACCGTTGCCACCACCCTGTTCTGCGCTGGCGTCGGCACCCTGCTGTTCCATGTTTGCTCCAAGATGAAGGTGCCCGCGTTCCTGGGATCCTCCTTCGCCTTCCTGGGCGGCTTTGCCACGGTGGCCAATATGACCTCCGGCATGTATGCCACCATGGGCGCCAATGAGAAGTGCGCCTATGCCTGCGGCGGCGTGGTGGTCGCCGGTGCGCTGTATCTGGTGCTGGCCGCCATCATCAAGGCGGTGGGCGTCAAGCGGGTCATGCGCTTCCTGCCTCCTGTGGTGACCGGCCCCATCATCATCTGCATCGGCCTGTCCTTGTCCGGCTCCGCCATCAGCAATGCTTCCACCAACTGGCTGCTGGCCTTTGTGGCCCTGGCGGTCATCATCGTGTTCAACATCTGGGGCAAGGGCATGTTCAAGATCATCCCCATCCTGATGGGCGTGGTCATCTCCTATGCCCTGGCGGTGATCCTGAATGCCTGCGGCGTGACCAATCCCGACGGCAGCAAGATCATCGATTTCACCTCCGTGAGCCAGGCTGCCCTGGTGGGCGTGCCTGCCTTCCAGCTGGCCAAGTTTGACCTGACCGCCATCCTGGTGATGGCCCCCATCGCCATTGCCTCCATGATGGAGCACATCGGCGATATGTCCGCCATCTCCGCTACGGTGGGCGAGAACTTCATTGAGGAGCCCGGCCTGCACCGCACCCTGTTGGGAGACGGCCTGGCCACGGCCCTGGCCGGTCTGATCGGCGGCCCCGCCAACACCACCTACGGTGAGAACACCGGCGTGCTGGAGCTCTCCAAGGTGTATGATCCCCGGGTCATCCGCCTGGCGGCTGTGTATGCCATCGTGCTGTCCTTCATCCCCAAGTTCTCCGCCATCATTTCCACCATGCCCTCCTCCATCATCGGCGGCGTGTCCTTCATTCTGTATGGCATGATCTCCGCCATCGGCGTGCGCAACGTGGTGGAAAACAAGGTGGACCTGACCAAGAGCCGCAACCTGATCATCTGCGCCGTTATCTTCGTGTGCGGCCTGGGCTTCTCCGACGGCCTGTCCTTCACCATCGGCGGCACCACCATCACCCTGACCGCCCTGGCCATCGCCGCCATCGCCGGTATCGTACTGAATATCATCCTGCCCGGCAATGACTACGAGTTCGGCAGCAATCCCGAAGGCGACCGCAGCCGCGGCGTCTATGTGTCCAACACGGACAACAAGTAATTCCGGCACACTTTCCCGCATCCTCTCCGGCTTCGGAGGGGATGCTTTTTTTCCGAAGGTTTTCGAAGATTTAGTGGTTTTTCTCTTGTGTTTTCACTGCTTTTGCGGTACAATAAACGGCGTTCCCTCCGGGAATGTTCGGCATTTCCGGGGAAAGACGCTGTACTTCCCTATTTGGGAAGGGGATTGTTTTGAGGAGGAAATACCATGAAGAAGATTGCCGCTCTGCTGCTGGTCGTGGCTCTGGTGCTGACCTGCGCCTTTGCTCTGGCCGATACCGTGGCAAAGGAAGACATTAAGCTGGGTGTGATCCTGCTGCACGATGAGGATTCCACCTATGACCTGAACTTCATCAACGGTGTGAAGGAAGCTCAGGCTGCCCTGGGTCTGGAGGATAGCCAGATCATCATCAAGCGCGGTGTGCCCGAATCCAATGAGTGCTACGAGGCCGCTTGCGACCTGGTGGACGAGGGCTGCCAGATCATCTTCGCCGACAGCTTCAACCATGAGAGCTTCATGATGAAGGCTGCCGCTGAATTCCCGGAGGTCCAGTTCTGCCATGCCACCGGCACCTATGCCCATACCGCCGGCCTGGACAACTTCCATGATGCTTTTGCCGCGATCTACGAAGGCCGCTATCTGGCGGGCATCGCTGCCGGCATGAAGCTGAACGAGATGAAGGAAGCCGGTCAGCTGAAGGGCGAGACCCCTGTGATCGGCTATGTCGGCGCTTACACCTATGCTGAGGTGATGTCCGGCTATACCAGCTTCTATCTGGGCGCCAAGTCTGTTTGCCCCGATGTGACCATGAAGGTGCAGTTCACCGGTTCCTGGCTGAATGAGAAGGAAGAGAAGGCTGCCGCCGAGGCCCTGATCGCCGTTGGCTGCGACCTGATCTCCCAGCACGCTGACTCCATGGGTGCTCCCACCGCCTGCGAGAATGCCAATGTGCCCAACATCTCCTACAACGGCTCCACCCTGGCCAGCTGCCCCAACACCTTCATCGTGTCCTCCCGTATCAACTGGGCTCCCTACTTCGAGTATATCGTGACCCAGGTCATGAACGGTGAGGCCATTGCCACCGACTGGACCGGCACCATTGCCACCGGCTCCGTGGTGCTGACCGAGATCAACACCGCCGCTGCCGCTGCCGGCACTGAGGAGGCCATCGCCGAGGCCACTGCCAAGCTCGCTTCCGGTGAGCTGCATGTGTTCGACACTGCCACCGAGGGCTTCATCACTGTGGATGGCGCGCCGCTGAACACCTACATGGCTGATGTGGACACCGACGATGCCTACACTCCCGATACCGAGGCTGTGTCCGATGGCTACTTCCATGAGTCTGAGTACCGCTCTGCCCCGTATTTCAATGTGCAGATCGACGGCATCGAACTGATCAATGTTGCCTACGGCGAGTGATCGACAAAAGACGTTCTTTAACCGGCAGGGCTGTCGTACTTCGGTGCGGCAGCCTTGTCGGTTCATCGTGTTTTATCCGGACCAGTAATTTGAGTTGGAGGGACCACCTTGAGCAGGCAGCCTGTACTCCAGATGCGCAACATCACCAAGCGCTTCGGCTCCATTGTCGCCAACCGGAATGTGGATCTCGACGTCTACCAGGGTGAGATCCTGTCTGTTCTGGGCGAGAATGGCAGCGGCAAAACGACGCTGATGAACATGATCGCCGGCATCTATTTCCCGGATGAGGGACAGATCTTCGTCAACGGTCAGGAAGTGGTCATCAGCTCCCCCAAGGACGCCTTTGACCAACATATCGGCATGATCCATCAGCACTTCAAGCTGGTGGACCTGTTTACCGCCGCGGAGAACATCGTGCTGGGCGTCCGTTCCAAGGGACGCTATGACCTGAACGAGGTCAACCGCCGGGTCTCCGAGATCGCGGAAAAGTACGGCTTCAGCATCGATCCGAAGAAAAAGGTCTACGACATGTCTGTTTCGGAGAAGCAGACCGTGGAGATCATCAAGGTGCTGTACCGCGGCGCGGACATCCTGATCCTGGATGAGCCCACCGCCGTGCTGACGGTACAGGAGATCACCCGCCTGTTCAACGTGCTTCGCCGCATGCGCGAGGAGGGCAAGTCCATCATCATCATTACGCATAAGCTGAATGAGGTGATGGAGGTCTCCGACCGGGTGGCCATCCTCCGCAAGGGCGAGCATGTGGCCACCGTGGAGACCCGGGAGACCAATGAGGCGGCCCTGACCGAGATGATGGTGGGCAAGAAGATCAGCCTGAACATCGACCGCACGGAGCCGGTGAATCCGGTGCCCCGCCTGGTGGTGAAGGACCTGAACCTGTACAACAGTGAAGGTCTGCATGTGCTGAAGAACGTGTCCTTCACGGCCAACGGCGGCGAGATCCTGGGCATTGCGGGTATCGCCGGCAGCGGCCAGCGGGAGCTGCTGGAGTCCATCTCCGGTCTGCAGCCCCTGAAGAGCGGAGAGATCACCTTCAATAATCCCAAGAAGAACAAGCCTGTCACCCTGACCCATAAGACGGTGTCCAATGTGATGGGCATGGCTGGCAAGGGACTCTTCCATGATCCCCAGGGGCGAAAGGTGGATTTCGGCGGCCTGACGATCAAGGAGGTCACCCGCCGCATCAACGCCGGGGAGGTCATCTTCAACGAGGATGAGGTCATCGACCTGCGCAACAAGACGCCGCTGCAGATCCGCGAGCTGGGCGTCCGGCTGTCCTTCGTGCCGGAGGACCGCCTGGGCATGGGCCTGGTGGGCAACATGGACCTGACAGACAACACCATGCTGCGCAGCTACCGCAAGGGCCCCTCCTTCCTGCTGAACCGCAAGGATCCCCGGAAGCTGACGGAGCAGATCGTGCAGGAGCTGGAGGTGGCAACGCCCGGCATCAGCACGCCTGTGCGCCGTTTGTCCGGCGGCAATGTGCAGAAGGTGCTGGTGGGACGCGAGATCGCCTTTACGCCCAAGGTGCTGATGGCGGCCTACCCCGTGCGCGGCCTGGACATCAACTCCTCCTACCTGATCTACAATCTGCTGAACAAGCAGAAGGAGAACGGCGTGGCCGTGCTCTTTGTGGGTGAGGATCTGGACGTGCTGATGGCGCTGTGTGACCGCATCCTGGTCATCAACTCCGGCGCCGTGACCGGTGTGGTGGACGCCCGGACCGCCACCAAGGAGGAGATCGGCCTGCTGATGACCAAGGCCGTGGACGATGAAGGAAAGGAGGCCTCCCGGCAATGAGCAGCTCATCCAAAAACCAGGCCCGTGAACCGCTGATGCATCTGACCAAGCGGGCCACGATCTCTCCGGTCAAGGCCTGGACCATCCGCGTCGTCGCCGTGGCGCTGGGCATGCTGGTCTGCGGCGCGGTGGCTTTCCTGCTGATCGAAAAGCTGCGGCAGGAGCCCGGCCGGATCGGCGAATTCTACTATTGCTTTATCGACGGTGCCTTCGGTACCTCCCGCAGGCTGTGGAAGTTCCTGAAAAACCTGGCCCTGCTGCTGTGCATTGCCCTGGCCCTGACGCCGGCCTTCCGCATGCGCTTCTGGAACATCGGCGGCGAAGGACAAACGCTGATGGGTGTGCTCGGCGCCATTGCGGTCACCTTCTACTGGGGCGGCAAGATCCCCGAATGGCTGCTGCTGATCCTCATGCTTGTGGCTGCGGTGGCGGCCGGCGCGATCTGGGGACTGATCCCCGCGCTGTTCAAGGCCAAGTGGAACACCAACGAGACCCTGTTTACCCTGATGATGAATTATGTGGCCGCGGAGATCGTCAGCTATTTCCTGGTCATCTGGGTGCCGAACGGCTCGGCGGCCCTGAAAGAGCAGCCCTATGGGCATCTGCCGACGGTCATCAATAACTATCTGCTGGTGATCCTGGTGGTGCTGGTGCTGGCTGGTGTGTTGTTTGTCTACCTGAACTACAGCAAGCATGGCTATGAGATCGCCGTGGTGGGCGAGAGCGAGAACACCGCCCGCTACATCGGTATTAATGTGAAGAAGGTCATCATCCGCACCATGCTGATCTCCGGTGCCATGTGCGGCCTGGCAGGGTACCTGATCGGCGCCGGCCTGGACCATACGGTGAGCACACAATCCGCCGGCGGCATGGGCTTTACCGCCATCATGGTGTCCTGGCTGGCCAAGTTCAATCCGCTGGTGATGATCCTGACCGCCGGCATCGTGCAATTGCTGAGCAGCGGAGCGGAGCGCATCTCCCAGAATTTTGATGTCAGTGCCTCCCTGCCGGATGTGATCGTGGGTATCATCCTGTTCTTCATCATCGGCAGCGAGTTCTTCATCAATTACAAGGTGCATTTCCGTGGTGGCCATGCCGCCGGAAAGGAGGCCGTCAAATGAACATGTGGCTGAACTTCCTCATTGACTCTGTTGCCTTTGGCGCCACCTTCATGTACGGCTCCACCGGCGAGATCCTGACCGAGAAATCCGGTCACCTGAACCTGGGCATTCCCGGCATTATGTGCATGGGCGGCGCGGGCGGCTGCCTGATCCTGAACGTGATCGGCACCTCCTCCCTGCCTCCGGCGCTGATCGTGCTGCTGGGCATCCTGTGCTCCTTCGCGGCTGCCGCCCTGATGGGACTGATCTACAGCTTTCTGACGGTCACCCTGCGCGCCAACCAGAACGTGACGGGCCTGGCGCTGACCACCTTCGGCTCCGGCCTGATGTATGTCCTGATGGCCAAGCTGGATGCCACGGTCTACCTGATCACGCCCAAGGCCTACTACCGCTGGCCCTTTGCGGGAAGGACGGACGCCATGCAGTACTTCGGCGTCATGTTCTTCCTGGCGGTGATCATCGCCATTGTGGCCTCCTGGGTGCTGTTCCATACCCAGACCGGTCTGCATCTGCGGGCAGTGGGTGAGAACCCCGCCGCGGCCGATGCCGTGGGTATCAACGTGACCCGGTACAAGTATGTGGCCACCACCGTGGGCAGCGGCATCGCCGGGCTGGGCGGCTTCTACTACATCATCGATTACATGACCTCCCAGGAGGCCTACAAGAGCCTGGAGGCCTTCGGATGGCTGTCCATCGCCCTGGTCATCTTCGCCCTGTGGCGGCCGCATATGACCATCCTGGGCTCCATCGTGTTCGGCTTCCTGTTCAGCTGCAGCTCCTTCATCGCCAACATTGATTTCATTACCGTGACGATGGCCTCCAAGCCGCTGCTGCGCATGCTGCCGTACCTCGTGACCATCCTGGTGCTGATCATCACCAGCATTCGCAACAAGCGGGAGAATCAGCCCCCGGCGCACCTGGGCCTCCCGTATTTCAGAGAAGACCGGTAATCACAAGGCCGTACCCCAAAAGCAAGCGAGGTACGGCCTTTGATTTATATCTTCTTGTAAAAATACTTGCATCAGCCATGAAAATACGATATAATACCTGTAAACAGATCGGAACCTCTTTTTCATTATACCTTTGTCGCAAAGGAGCGCTTCAGCGATGGCTGCTGTATCGTCGGGATGCTATATCATCGACCGGGATTTCAACGTGGTCGATGTGAATGAGACCGCGAGGAATATCTATCCCCAGCTGCAGGTGGGCAAGAAGTGCTATCACTGCCTGCTGGGACTGGATGAGCCCTGCGGCCCCTGTCCTGTGGTGCGGGGGATCGTGGGCCCGCAGGTGTATCAGGATCCCATCCGCGGCATCACAGAGACGGTGGATGCCATGAATCTGGACTACCCCGGTCATGGCCCCTGCCACGCGATGATCTTTTCCACGGTGGGGGAGAACGCGACCTTTGCGGCTACCCTGCCCACCACCCAGGATGAGCTGCGGAACCTGGCGCTGATCAAGGCGCTGACGACGGATTTCTATGATGTTTTCACGGTGGATCTGAACACGGACGAAATGGTGCTGTTCCGGCACAAGGGCAAGCCGGCGGACCGGGCCTCGGACTACAAGGTCACCTCTTACTCCACAGGGATCGAGCGCTACATCCAGCGGCATGTGATCCCGGAGGATCGGGAGATGATGCGCCGGAAGCTGCAGCTGCCCTACATCATCGATCACCTGAAGAAGACGGAATCCATCACCATCCACTACCGGGTGTTCTGGCAGGAAGCGGTGCACTACTTCTACCGGAAGATCGGCCGCATCGGAGACGCGGAGGACTTCGACTACATTGTGGTCGGCGTGGGCTGCGAGGACGAAGAGGTGCTCGCCCGCCAGGAGCGGGAGACACTGGAAAAGAACCTGACCTCCGTCGAGTATGATTCCCTGACGGGATTGTATACCCGCGAGGCCTTCCTGGTCCACGCGGCGGAACTGTTCCGGGAGCATCCGGAGGAGCGGTACGACTTCTGCGTGTCCCGCATCAGCAATCTGGACCTGATCAGCCATCAGTACGGCCATCTGGCCGCGGAGCATTTGGTGGCACTGGTGGGCCGCAAGCTGAAGGAACGCAGCACGGATGAAAACTGCATTACCTATCTGGGCAATGGGCTTTTCGCTTCCTATACGGTGACAGAGCCCCGGGACAGCCGCAAGGCGACGGTCTTTGCCTTCCGGGACGACATCCTGGCTTCCAGCGCCATCCGCCATGTATCGCTCAAGTGGGCCATTTATGTGAATGTGCCCCGGGCGCTTTCCGTGGAGGAGGCCATCAGCTGCACCCAGTACGCCCTGTCCATGCTCCGCTCCGATGCCGGGGATGATTATATCGAGTTTGATAAAGTCGTGCTGGAGAAGATGGAGTGGGAGGAGAACGTCCGCGACTGCTTCGAGGAGGCCCTGAAGCATGGCGAGTTCGTGCCCTGGTACCAGCCCAAGTATTCCGCCAGGACCAAGGAGATCACCGGCGCGGAGGCCCTGGTCCGCTGGATCCGTCCGGACGGTACCATGATCCCTCCGAACCAGTTCATACCGATCCTGGAGACCTGGGGCAAGATCGGGCAGCTGGATGAGTGCATCTTCCGGCAGGTCTGTGAGTTCCAGAGCAGATTGCGGAAGCAGGGGCTGCCGCTGCTGCCGATCTCCGTGAACCTGTCCCGGGCCAGCATGCTGACCGAGGATGTGGGTGCCCGGTACCTGCGGATTGCCCGGGAGTATGACCTGGATCCCAGGCTGATGCCCATTGAGATCACCGAGAGCGTGGCCGTCCGGGCAGTATCCATCCGCAATTTCGCGGAGGAACTGATCTCTGCCGGCTTTATCCTGCATATGGATGACTTTGGATCCGGCTATTCCTCCCTGGCCAGTCTGCAGATCCTTCCGTTCCGATGCATCAAGCTGGACAAGACGCTGATCGATTTCATCGGCAAGGAAAGCGGCGAAAGCCTGCTGCGCCATACCATTGCCCTGGCCCGTGAATACGGCCTGACCGTGGTGGCCGAGGGCGTGGAGACCATGGAACAGTACATCTTCCTGCGGGCCCTTGGCTGCGACGCCATCCAGGGCTATCTCTTCTCACCGCCCATCAAGGAAGAAAATTATACCAAATTGCTGAAATAACATTCGGTGCTTCATGATGAAAAATGCCTGCCGTCTTCCTCCGGTAAGAGGAAGACGACAGGCATTTTTGATGAACTTCCATGCGTCAGGAAAGCTTGCTGCGGGTCTCATTCAGCACAACGAGATCTCCGGTGCAGATGAGGGTATTGCCGTCCGGAATGAGCAGCTTGCCCTCCCGCTGTACGGCCACCAGAGAGGTGCCCTCCTCCAGGAACAACTCAAAAACGCGCTTGCCGGCCCAGGCGTGCCCGGCGGAGATGCTGACCTCATTCAGCGTACCCCAGGACTTGCCGTCCACGGATTCCCCGGCCACCACGACGATGTCCCCTTCCTTGAGACGGGTGGAGCCCTTGGGGGTGATCTGCTGGTTATCCCGGATGATCATGGCGATGCGGCCGCCGCCCAGCACCACGGAGGGACGGGCCTCCATCAGCAGATGATCACACCAGGGATGCTCCGGGGTGATCCGGATCTGGATGAAATCCACGGGCCGGTCCTCGGACCAGTCGGAGAAGGACTGCATGACATCCTCATGGTCATCGATCATGTTCAGCTTGCGGGTGACGAAGGGGATCAGCGTACCCTGCAGCAGGATGGAGAACAGCACGATGAAGAAAACGGTATGGAACAGGAGCTGATCGATCTCCGTACCGGTGGCGGGGCTGACCGCGGCCACGATGGCAAACACGATGGCGGAGGCGCCGCGCACGCCGCACCAGTCCACCAGCAGCCGCTGCTTTTGCGGCGCATGGAACGGCGCCATTAACGCCAGGACCACCAGCGGACGGGCCACAAACGTGAGGAACAGGGCTACCAGCAGGCCGGGCAGCACGCACTGCAGCAGCGTGGAGCCGGTAAAGACCAGACCCAGCAGGAAGAAGATCAGCACCTGCATGAGCCCAGTGATGCCGTCAAAGAAATGCACCAGCACCTTGCGTCCGGGAATGGGGTTGTTGCCCATCACGATGCCGGCCAGGTAGGCGGCCAGATAGCCGTTGCCATCCAGGCATTCGGCGGCGGCGTAGGCGCACAGGGCGGCGGCGATGACGAAGATGATGCTGTCGCTCTCGCCGGTCATGGGGACGTGCTCCATCAGCCAGACGGCCAGCCAGCCCACCGCGAAGCCCAGCAGGATACCGAAAGCGAACTCCCGGAGCATGAGCAGCACCACGCTGCCGACGGTGGCCTGCCCCTGCATCAGCGAAAGGGAAAGGATGACCATGATGCTGGCGCTGGGATCGTTGGAGCCGCTCTCCAGCTCCAGAAGGGAGGCGGTGCCGTAGCGCAGATTCAGGTGATGGGAGCGCAGGATGTGGAACACCGAGGCTGCGTCGGTGGAGGAGATGACGGAGCCCAGAAGCAGGCTGGACAGCCAGCTTGCCTGCAGGGCGAAATGGGCAAACAGCATGACCAGCAGCGCCGTGAGCATGACGCCGGCGGTAGACAGAAGGCCGGCCTGCAGGGAGACCTTTTTGGCGCGCTTCCAGTTGGTGCCGAAGCCGCCGTAAAACATGATGAAGATCAGCCCCAGCGTGCTGAAGGTGTTGGCAAACTGAAAGCTGCGGTATTCACTGGCGAGATGGAATGTGGAGGCCAGCATGCCCAGCCCGATAAAAAGCAGCAGGGAGGGGACGCCGACCTTGCCGCCGAGATGCCCCAGCAGCAGACAGAGGAATAACAGTATGGCAAGCATCAGAAGCATCTGATTCATCGCTGATCCTCTTCTCCTTCCGTATATTCTCTCCTATTGTATCACGGAATCGGCCTTCCGGACAGACAAAATGCAAAGAAAAACAGACCCGCGCGAGGCAGGTCTGTAATAGGGGAAGCTCAGAGCGTGATCAGGAACCGGAGCACATGGTCCTCCTTGCCGGAGTACATGAACCGGGGATGGGTGGTGGGGCCGCAGCTGCCGGTGCCGATGCCCATCTGGAAGGCGCCTACGGAAACATAGGTACCGGTGGTCTTCTCGTCCTCGCGGTGCTTCATCTTCGTCAGCTCTGGATCGCTGTAGCGCTTGATGCCCAGCTCGAAAGGACTGTCCACGGCGGTAAAAGTCACCGTCTGCGCTCCGTCGGAAACGGCAGCCCAGGAGGTGTCGCAGCGGTTGCCGCTTTCCTGGGGACGGATGTTGGGCTCGGTCATGTCCGCCACGGTGCAGGAGACCCGCGCCACGGGGAACTGCTCCTTCATGTCGCAGTAGGATTCGCCGCTGCGGCCCTGATAGGTGACCTGACCGAAGGTGGGTTCCAGCCGGAAGGTCTTGGCGAAGCGGGGCAGCTTCTTGCCGCCGCGCTGGCAGTGCAGGGTACTGGTGACCAGGATGCCGTCCGCGGTCTGCTCATACACGTCTGTGCAGGTATAGGTGCTGCCGTGCATGGTGATCTTCGTGATGACCTCGGCCCGGTTGTCCTTCATGGTGGCGCTGACGACCTCTTCCTTTTCGTCATAATAGGGCGCCATGGTGTTGTGCATCATCAGGTCGGTATCGTTGTCCGTAGCTGCGCGGAACAGCAGGGTATAGGGCACGGCGGTGGTCATGCGGCCGTCCTTCAGCTTCAGGGAAACCGTGCCGTTTTCCAGCGTCAGCACCTGTGCCAGCTCATTGCCCGCAACGGGCGCGGGGGCGGGCAGCGGACGCTTCTCCAGCACCAGTTGCTCCTCGGCCACCTGTTTGCCGGTGACGGTATCGATGGTCAGCACCGTCAGCAGCAGATCGCCGGTCAGCGGCCGGTAATCCTTCGTCGCGGCTGTCGGCACCACGCGCTGGATGGTCTTCTGCAGCGGGCCGGCCTCGGGGATCACCTCGGCGCTGCGGCCGTCGCTCCACTGGAACTTCAGCAGATAGCGGCTGCCCGCGGAGAAGCCGGTGGTATTGAAGAACTCGAAGCAATCCTTGCCGGCGGCGGAAACGCGGATGGGGCGATAGATGAAGCGGATCAGCTTCGCGCCGGTGGAGGGCGTGCGGTCCGGATAGAAGATGCCGTCCACGCAGAAGTTGCTGTCATGCTCCCACTCGCCGTGGTCGCCGCCGTAGGTGTAGCTGCCGTCCGGATGCAGCACCGCGTGGTCCACCATCTCCCACACGCAGCCGCCCATCAGGTTATCGTAGGCGTAGATCTCTTTCCAGTAGTCCTCGGTGTTGCCGGGACCCACGCCCATGGCATGGGCATACTCGCACAGGAAGTAGGGACGGTCGTTCAGCTGCTTCACACGGCAGGTGCCCGCGCCGACCTCATGCACCCGGGAGACCGGGGGATACATCTGGCTGCCCACATCGTAGGCCTTGCGGGAGGTGTGGATGGCGCTCTCATAGTGCACGGGGATGTCGGTATGGGCCTTCAGGTACTCGTATTCCTTGTCGGTATTGGCGGTGCCGCCGGCCTCGTTGCCCAGGGACCACATGATGACGGACACATGGGTCTTGTCCCGCTGGTACAGGCGGCTGACGCGGTCCACATAATGCTTGCCCCACTTGGGATCGTTGCTGATGCTGTTGTAGGTGGGCGGCAGCTGATGGGAATAGGTGCCGTGGGTCTCGATGTCGGCCTCATCCACCACGTAGATGCCGTGCAGGTCGCACAACTCCAGCATGTAGGGATCCGGCGGATAGTGGGACATGCGGATGGTATCGATGTTGAAGGCCTTGCAGGTCAGCACATCCCGCTCGATCTCCTCCGGCGTCATGGCGTAGCCGTTGGTGGCGCTGGTGTCATGGTGATTCACACCGTGGAACTTCACCAGGCGGCCGTTGACCTTGAACAGCTTGCCCTCAATGGTGATGGTACGGAAGCCCACGGTCATTTTCACACAGGTGCCGGGCAGCTCACAGTAGAGCTGATAGGTGACCGGAGCCTCGGCGTTCCATTCGATGACCTCCGGCAGGGTGAACAGCGTTTCCGCCTTGCCGCCGGAGACCTTTGCGGACTGGGATACGGAGAGGCCGTTGCCCTCCAAGGTGAAGGTGACGGTCGTGCCCTCCGCTGCGGCCTCGCCGGTCAGCTGCGCGGTGGCCTTGGCGGTGTAGCCTTTGGCCTGCTTCTGCGTCTGGAAATCCACATCCCAAAGATCCACCGGCTTGGTGATGTACAGCAGCACATCGCGGAAGATGCCGTTGTTGCGGAACATATCCTGGGCCTCCAGGTAGGTGCCGTTGCACCAGCGGCGCACCACCACCAGCAGCTCATTCTGCCCGGCATGGACCAGGGAGGTCACATCAAACTCGGCGATGTTGTGGGTGCCCTCGGAATAGCCGGCAAACTGGCCGTTCACATACACATCGGCGCAGGTGGCAATGCCCAGGAAGGACAGCAGGTATTGCTTCTCCATGTCCGCAACGTCAAAGAAGGTGCGGTACACGCCCACGAAATTGTATTGTCCCTCCGGATGCTGGAAGCGGGGCATGATGCCCTTGTCCACGCCCATCCAGGAGAACACGGTGCCCACCGCGTCGGTGGTGGGGATCATGGGCGGCTTATAGGGGAACTGATAGCGGGTATTCACATAGAAGGGCGGCGCGTAGCCCCGGAACTGCCAGCAGGAGGGCACATCGAGCCGATCGAACGTGACCCGGTCCGTGTCCAGCTCCTCGCTCAGCTCAGCGGGCTTGCCGTAAAATTTGAAGTCCCAGGTGCCGTTGAGGCAGCGGACCATCGGGGAGCCGTAGCGCTTCTCCCGGGGAGAGACGGCATCCGCGGAGGCCCGGTCCGGGTAGGGGATCAGGTAGCTGCGGGGCGGCTTCTTGTTCACCTCGAAGATCTCAAAGGTATGGTAGTGCGAATGGTCGAGACGGTACTTCATGGCCGGTCCTTCCTCTCTGTGGTGGTTTTATGCCAGGCAGTGAACGGTCGTCTGCGCGGTGCCGTGCTTGCCGGCGGCGGTCACGGTGACCTCATCCTGTACCTCGATGATGGCCAGGGCCTCGCCGTAATAGGTATCGCAGACGGAGCCGAGATAGCTCTTCTCATAATAGGGGCAGGCACTGCCGCAGGCCAGCAGCGTACCGCCGGTCACCTGCAGGCTGATGCTGTCCCGCTCGGTCACCTTCGTGATGCCCTGCGCGTCGGTCAGCCGCAGCCGCACGAAGGCCAGGTGTCCCTTGCGGACAGCTTTCTCCTCCGGCTCCAGCAGCAGCTGTGTCTGCTCCCCGGCGGTGGTCAGGGAATCCGTGCCGATGACCTTTCCGTCAGCATCATAGGAGACAGCCTCCAGGGTGCCGTTCTGATAGGGCACCTTGAAGGTGATCACGCAATTGTTTTTCGGCGCTTTGCGGCCCAGGGAGGTGCCGTTCAGCTTCAGCTCCGCCTCGGCGCAGCGGGCATAGACCTCCACGGTAGCCATGCGTCCCTCAAAGCCGCGGAAGGACCAGGAGGGCATGGCGTTGGTCATCTTCCAGGCGGAGGGGGAGTGCTTGCCTTCGTGGCAGATGGGCCGCACCGCCAGGCAGGGGCCGGCCTCCCGCTCCAGGGCGACCCGGGTGTACAGGGCCTCACCCAGGGGCTTGCCGGTCAGGTCGATGCGTCCGCCGCCGGAGGTGATCCAGCCGGGGCCCTGGTCAAAGCTGGGGCAATACTCCTGATACTCCCAGGAGCCGATCATGACCTCACCCAGGTAGTCCATGCCGGCCCAGACGAAGTCCCCCAGCAGGCGGGGCTCCTTCTTGGCCAGCTCCCAGAAGCGGTAGGCATCCGCGCAGAAGGTCTCGGAGCCCAGGATCAGCCGGTCCGGATACTTCTTCAGGTCGCGCTCGTAGCGCTTTTCACCGTAGTTGTAGCCGGCGATGTCCATGGCGGCATAGGCCTCCCGGGTCTTCACATCCGAGCCGTGCAGGGTGGCGCCGAACTTCATGAAGTCCGCCCCCATGATGCCGGCCAGATCGTTGAAGAATTTGGAGCCGGTGGCCCGTTCCTTGGTCTTTTTGCCGCTCTCCCGGGCTTTGGCATTCCGGGCGGCTTCCTTGGCGGCCTTCTCATCGGAATACTGGCCGAAGCCAATGGCATTCAGGAAATTGAAGAAGATGTTGATGCCGCAGGTCACCGGGCGGGTATCATCCAGCCCGTGCAGGAAGTCGGTCATCTGCCGGGTGAAGGCGATGCCGCGGGGCTGAGCCGTCTCGGCCACCTCGTTGCCGGTGGAATACAGGATGACACAGGGATGGTTATAATCCTTCGCCACCATGTCCGTCAGATCCTGCTGCCACCAATCACCCAACTCGGAAGCATAGTCATACTGGGTCTTGTGGATGTACCACATATCGGCGTACTCATCCATCATCAGCAGGCCCAACCGGTCGCAGATCTCCAGCGCGGCCTTGGAGCAGGGGTTGTGGGCGGAACGGATGGCGTTGTAGCCGTTCTCCTTCAGCAGACGGAGACGGCGCTCCAGCGCGTCCGGGTGACAGGCGGCGCCCAGCAGGCCGTTGTCATGATGGATGCAGGCGCCCCGCAGGATGACCCGCGTATCGTTGATCAGCAGGCCCTGCTCTCCCCAGCTGAGGGTGCGCAGGCCGAAGGCCTCTTCCGCCGTATCCTCACCGAAGGTCACCCGGCAGGTGTACAGCCGCGGTGCCTCCGGCGACCAGGGCTTCGCGTCCGGCAGCTCCAGGGTGAAGCTGCGCTCCGTGCCGGCAGCCTGGGCCAGCACCCGTTCACCATCCATAACAGCCACGGACACCGGGCCCTCTCCGCAGACAGTGACAGTCACCTCGACTTTGGCCGGGTCCAGGGACAGGGTGCGGACGCGGATCCCGTTCAGCCCGATGTGCGCTCTGGGGCCGGTCCACAGGCGCACCGGGCGATAGATGCCCGCACCGCTGTACCAGCGGGAATTGGGCTGATCCGCGTTCCGGGCGATGACCTCGATCCGGTTGCTGCCGGTATGCAGGAAGGCGTCGCAGTCCACATAGAAATTGGTATAGCCGTAGGGGCGGTAAGCGGCCTTCTGACCGTTGATCAACACCTCCGCCTTGCGGTAAACGCCCTCAAACTCCAGCACCCGGTGCAGCCCTTCCGTACCGGCAGGGACCTCCAGGGTGTTGGCGTACAGATAATCATACCCCTCAAACCAGGAGACGTTCAGTCCGCCCAGGGCATCATGGGAGCGCTTTTCCCGCAGCATGGCGTCATCGGGAACGCGTACGGCGATCTCCGTCCCGGGTTCATCCAGATGGCGGCAGGTCCATCCCTCATGAAACAGCGTACTTTGCATCAACGTCTCCTCCTTTGAAAGGGGGGCAGCAGCCGGAAAGACTGCTGCCCCGGGATTACAGAATAATCAGGCCTTGGACTTGCGGGTGAAGCTGGCAATGATGGCGGTCACGATGGCCACGCCATTCACGGCGATCAGGGTATAGTTGGTGCCGGCCAGCTCGGGCAGGCCCAGCATCTTGATGCCGTTGATGGACTCGGCGATGTTCCAGATGCCGTCGGACAGGACGGTCATCAGCACATAGGCCAGGCAAACGGAGCCGATGATGGAGGTGAAGTCGGTCCAGGGCTTCTCACCGAAGAACGCGGCTGCCTCACAGACGATGGCGACACCCATGGCCACATAGACCATGGTCTGCACCACGCCGCCCTTGGAGCTGTAGTTCACCAGCATCACCAGGGTCACCACGGCCAGGATCAGCGTGAGGGCTGCCAGATAAAATCCGATACTCTTTTTCTTCATGGCTGCTTTCCTCCTTAGTGAGCCTTCTTCTTGGGAGCCAGCTTGGACACGCACAGCATGATGAAGCTCAGCGCGGCCAGCACGGCAAAGGCATAGGTAGCCACGGTCAAGGCGGTGGCCCACCAGGGCGTGATGTGCTCAATGACAGCGGTGGAGCTGTAGCCGTTGGTCAGCACGGAGCGGCTGATGGCGTACTCCCAGCTGATGGCGGCTTCCTTCAGCAGGTTCAGCAGGTAGCCGTCGTTGCTCTCCTTGGCCTTGTTCAGAACCCAGGTACCATGGCCGCCCACGCCGTCCAGGCACCACTCCTGGGTGCCGGCAGCCAGGACTTCCACAGCATGGTTGCGGTAGCCGCCGTCGGCGTACTCACCGAAGCAGGGCGCGGCGTCGGTGTCGATGGCGCCGTTCCAGCCCCATTCGTTGCGCAGCACCTGAGTGTTCAGCGCGTAGCTGGAGGAGTTCCACTTCAGGCCCAGACGGGAGAAGGACTGCATGAGGCCGCCGGCGTTGGCCACACGGACAGAGCCCTCAAAGGCGCGCAGATTGCCTTCACGGAAGGCCTGCTCGTTGAAGAAGCAGGCAACGCCGTCACGGTAGAATTCCTGATCGTTACCCACAAAGTGCTTGGGCGCGGCATGGGAGCCGGTCTTCTCCATGGCCTCGACCTCGATGGCGCCGGCCAGGTAGTTCAGCGTGGGGCACTCGGACATGTACTCGAAGTTACGGCCGCCGAAGGGGGTACGATGCAGGTCGTTGCCGATGGTGTAGTTGATCATGTAGTTGGACCACAGGCCATCCTCACCCAGCATGGTGCCGCGGTTGGCGATGATCTCGGCATTGAAGGTACCGGTCATGATGGGATTGGAGCAATAACGGGTGGTGGGCACGGAGACCTCGGCACCGTTGATGGTCATGGTCAGGGGATAGGTGCCGCCGACGGAGTCGCAGCCGTCGCCAACGCCGAAGGAGGGAGACAGGTCACCCACAGCGGGGCAGGAGAAGCTCTCAGCGGTGGCATTGGGCAGGTCTTCCACATTCAGCTGGTAGATGAACTTTTCCCAGGTCTCGGTATCGGACAGGGGAACATCCTTCATGGTGGCCAGGTTCAGGCCGCTGTCCACGCCGAACTTGGAGGCGACGGAATCATAGGTGGGGGCGTCGTCTGCCTTCACATACCATTCGCCGTCCAGCACGTCCATCATCTCAGCGGTGGCAGCCACGGTGGTCTGGGCCACGGGATAGGTGCCTTCCCAGTCGCTGCGGCTCAGGTAGGTGCCGGCACCCTCGATCCAGTAATTCAGGTCGCAGTCGGCGAACTGGTTGGACACCACGGTGCCGTTCTCGCCGGTGCGATACTTCTCATCGTTGAAGGACTCGGTCCACTTGTAGCTCCTGGCGCTCACGCCGTCGGCGGTCATGCCGTTGGCGGTGGTGTAGCCCTGAGCGGCCAGCACGTTGTTCAGCGCGTCATGGGCGTCATCGCCGATGGACAGGTAGTAGTCACCGGCGGACAGGATGTAGCCACCCTCGCCGTTGTTGGCCGTCATGTCATAGCTGGCCAGCAGATAGCGGTCGATGGTGACGGTCACAGTCTCGGAGGCACCGGGCTGCAGCGTGCCGGTCTTGCCAAAGCCGACCAGGGCGATGGCAGACTTCTCGACCTTGTGCTCCTTCTCGTAGTCGCCGTAGGGCGTCTGGGCATAGACCTGGACCACGTTCTTGCCGGCCACATCGCCGGTGTTCTTCACGGTGACCTTGGCAACGATCTCATCCTCGCCCACGGTCACGCTGTCCAGCGTCTGCTCGAAGGTGGTGTAGCTCAGGCCGTAGCCGAAGGGATACTGTACCTCGTCGGCGTAGTTCCAGGAGGAAGCACCCTTCAGCGCGCCGGCGGTGCCGGTGGCATTGCCCTGGCCCATCACGGCATCCGCGTAACGGGTCTCATAGTAACGATAGCCGATGTAGATGCTCTCAGCCTGGAAGGAGATGTACTCGGCGCGCTCATCGCTGTCGATGGTGGCGTTGATCTCATCCACGTTGGAGAACTGGGGCGTGTTGGTGCCGGAGTTCACGCAGGAGGGAGCGGACAGGGAATCGGTGGCATAGGTGTCGGTCAGCTTACCGGAGGGGTTGACCACACCGCGCAGGATCTCCGCCACACCGGTGAAGCCCTGATGGCCGGGATAGCCGATGAACAGGATAGCGTCGGCGTACTCCTCGATCTCATGGACCTCCATCTGGTTCGGGCTGTTCAGCAGCACGATGACCTTGCTGAAGTTGGCACGGACCATTTCCAGCAGGTCGCGCTCGTTCTTGTGCAGGGCCAGGGAGCTGATGTTGCCGGTGGCGCCGCCCTCATCGTCGGAATCCTGCATCAGCAGATCGGTGCCCTCGGCGCCTTCACGGGTGAACACCACGATGGCGGCGTCATTGTAGTCCGCAAAGGTGGAGGTGTACTGCTCATAGAAAGCACGGTTCTCCTCACTGCCCTTGGCGGAGCCGGTCACGGCAATAGAGGCGCCGCCCCAGGCGGACTCAGTCATCACACCGCGGGCGGCGGTGCCGTTCAGCAGGCCGTTCCACAGGGTCTCGTTCACCACAAAGCCCTGGGCCTCCAGTGCGGTCTTCAGGTCAATGGCATTCACGGAGCTGGAATTGACCTTGGTGCCGGCGGAGCTGGCCTGGTAGGCGGGATCCACAGCGCCGTGACCGAACACGGAGATGCGGGTCTCGGTGGCCAGGGGCAGCGTGCTGTTGTTGTTCATCAGCAGCGCGGCGCCCTCGCGCATTTCGTTCACATTCTGCTCCAGGGCGGCAGCGATGGCCTTGGCCTGGGCTTCGGGGTCGGTGAAATCACCGAACTGGCTCTTGTAATAGGTGGTATCCGTGCTGGCCGTGCCCTTTTCCACGACCACAGCGGTGTTGATGCCCAGCGCACTGTTGATGTACGCGGCATTGGCGGTTGCCAGCGTGTTGCCGATCATCACGAGTACGAGCAGTACCGCGAAAACCGACGTCAAACCGGACCACAGCTTTGATTTCCTCAAAACAGTCCCCTCCTATTTTCCGATGAACGCAGAAAACGCCCATCTTTGTCATGAAATAGTATAATACAAACCAAATTGCGAAAAACGCCGACTTCGCAGATGGTCGTTTTTTCGACGCAAACGGAAGGGTTCACGCGGCCGCGGCACAGGGCAAAAGGATATCCAGATGGTAGATGCCGTCTGACCAGCTGTTGGTCATCACGCCGTGATATTTTTCGCACAGATAGCTCATGCTGCGCACCCCGAAGCCGTGGTTGTCGGTATCGGCCTTTGTGGTCACGGGCAGGCCGTTCACGAACCGTGGCTCGGTCTCACAGGGATTCTCCATGTGGATCAGCAGCATGTCCTTCTGGCGGGAAACATACAGGGTGATCACGCGCCGCGCTTCGTTTCGCTCGTTGCCGGCGGATTCGATGGCATTATCCAGCGCGTTGCCCAGCAGGGAATACAGGTCCTCCGTCTGCAGCATGGCCAGCTGTCTGCCGTCCACCACGCTGCGGATGACGATGTGCTGCCGCTCCGCGATCATGCTCTTCTCCGCAAGGATCAGGTCCACATCCCCATTTCCGGTTTTGGGGAACCGGTCATAGAGCAGCACCGCCTCCTCCAGCTCCGCGATGCTCCGGTTCTTCTCCTCATCGGACATGTGGCGCAGCGCGGCGATCTGATGGCGCAGATCATGGCACTTCCGGTTGATCACATCGATGGAAGCCTTGCTCATCCGGTGCTGTGCCTGCTCCTGCTGCAGCAAGCGTTCCAAAAGGACCTGCTCCTGCTCCGCCTTACGGATCTGGAAGGTGTCCAGCAGGATCTGCAGCAGCAGCATACAGGTGAAAAAGTCAAAAACATAAACACCGTAGGAATCGCCCTCGAACGTGGTGGCCCAGTAGCTGAAGAAATACACGATCAGCGTGGAGATGACGGCAAAAACCAGCAGGTAGCGGTTCTTCTCATCAAACCAACGGACGTTGCGGGAGCCGCTGAGGAAAAAGCGGTACAGTAGCAGGGCAGCCAGCAGCATATACACCAGCTGCAGCAGCTGGGTGAGCCAGGCCGGCTCCGGAAGCAGCAGCGCGGTCACGCTGTAGAGACAATGCACCATGTGCTGCATCGTATGCGAGACGCAGCAGAAGAAGACCACCTGCCGGACCTTCAGCTGAAAGCAGAAGCCGATCAGCAGCCCGGACAGGAGGAAGAAGATCAGAAAGCCCGTGGTGAACCAGCCGATCCGCAAAAAGGACGCGTGAAAGCTGCCGGGCACGATCGCCGGCAAAAGAAGATAGAGGGCGGTACACGGCAGGAGCCGCACCCAGAAATTTTTCCTCCGCGGCAGGTGCAGGCAGAGCAGCAGCTCAAAGACCAGCAGCTGCAGATGGAACCAGTTGACAAACCACATTATGCTCCAGCGCTCCCTCCGAGTATTCTCGCCAGCTTTTCCAGGCATTCCTTCCGTCGCCTGCGGGAAACCGGTACCTGACTGCCGCCCACGACCACCGTATCATCCGATACGGAAGCGATATGCCGGCAGTTGACCAGGTGGCTCTGGCTGACGCGGAGGAACTGGCTGAACCGCTCGTCCTCCTCCAGGCTGGCCAGCTTGCCATAGGTCTCCCAGTTGCCGTCCGCGGTGTGCCAGATCAGGCTGTGGTTATAGACCTCCACGTAATACAGATCCCGGAGGTCCAGCTTTTTGATGGTATTGTGGCTGTTCAGCATGATGGACGGGGAGCTGCTTCTTTTCAGCATACGCAGGAAACGGTCCAGCTTCAGGGCAAATTCCTCATACTGCACCGGCTTGATGACGAAATCCGCCGCGCCGACCTCATAGCCGTGGATGGCAAACTGGGCCATGCTGGTCACGAAGCACAGGATGACCGTATCATCCATGGCGCGCAGCTTGCCTGCACAGGTCATGCCGTCCATCAGCGGCATCACGATGTCCATCAGTACCACATCGTAGCCGCCGGTGTATTTTTCAAGAAAGGTGAATGGATTTTCAAACCACTCTGTGGTGATCCGTTCGTTTTTCTCCTGCTCATATCGTTCACAGTATCGGATGAGCAGCTGAGCATAGGCAGCGTCGTCTTCCACCATGGCGATCCGCAACATATGCAGGCCTCCTTTGAGCCTCTTAACCCTGAACGCAGGGCGATTACGCGAAGGTGAAGCTGCGGAAGTCCGCCCAGCCTTCGCCCTCGTAGGTGAAGTACAGGGGATGCTTCCCGACAGAGATGCTCAGCGGAGCGCAGGACCCGACCCAATCCTCCGAGGGATGAACGGGGATGCGGGCCACCACGCTGCCCTGCTGCCCGTCACGCACCACAAACGTGCCCTCCGCCGTGCCGCGGGTGCTGACGCCGATCCGCTTCGCCTGTTCAAACAGGAAATAGCGATAGCCGGCGGTGGCACCATCCCGCATGTTGCTGATGTACTGATTGGGATCAGACTCCCGGTCGGGACCGTCCTGGGTGAAGGCGGGATGGTTCTCATTCTGCTGGTCGGCCAGGCTTTCGGTGGTGCCGCTGCGGGTGTAGAGGTGGCAGGCGATGCGGGCCTCATAGGTGCCCTGATCCTTCAGCGGGCCGCCGTTCAAGCCGCAGGAGGTGACCTCCGCCTGATAAAAGCGTTTGCCGTCGAAGCGGATCTCCTCGGCACAGGCCTGGCGGGAGAAGAAATGGCGGTTGGTCTGACGATGATAGAACACGTACCACTTGCCGTTCACAAAGGCCACGCTGCCGTGGGTATTGCCGCGGTAGTTCATGGCCTCGGTGTTGCCGTTGACGCCGATATCGGAGTTGCTGACCAGCACGCCGCCGAAGTGATAGGTGCCCAGGGGTGCATCCGCCACGGCCCAGCACAGCTCATGCATCCAGGTGGAGCTGTAAATGAAGTAATACTTGCCGTTGATCTTGCGTACGGAGCTGGCCTCGAAGAAGGGATGCTCCGCATACTCGGTGCCGGGGGCGTCGGTGATGATGGGCAGGTTGAGCTGCGGCGCGGACTTCAGGGTGATCATGTCCCGCTCCAGCTCCATCTTCTGGCTGTTCTTGTCCAGGTTGGGCTCATCCGCGTAGCGGGGGCTGTTGCCGGAGAACAGGTAGATGCGCTCGTCATCATCGATGAAGATGCCTGGATCGAACTGCCGGACGTCGTCGCCGGTGCCCAGGATACGGCCGTCGGGCCAGCGCACAAAGTCCAGGAATTCGTAGGGACCCGCGGGACGCTCCGCCACGGCCACGCCGATCTCCTTCAGGAAATCCAGACAGTAGTACAGGTAATACTTGCCATCCAGACCGCGGCATACATCCGGCGCCCACAGGGCATGGGCACCGTCCGGATTGCGGGGATCCTGGGTCTTGCGGAAGATGACGCCCTCATACCGCCAGTCGGACAGGTCGTCCTCCGGAGCGGACCAGCAGACGTAATCGTTCTGGCAATAGACCTCGCCGTTGAAGCAGTCGTGGCTGCCATAGATGTACAGCCGCCCGTCAAACACACGGGGCTCGCCGTCGGGAATATATTCATAGCTGGGCAGATAGGGATTAAAGACCTGCTGCTTCATGGGAAACTCCTCCTTTATCTTCAGACCGTGAGATCCTGGGACGCTTTCAGACCGTAGGCTGGCTGGGCACACCGGGCGGCCCGGTTGATGGCGCGGGCCACGCATTCCGTGACCAGGGCGCCCACCGCGTCCACTCCGGCGTCCACCTCGCCGGTGGTCATCACAAAGATGGTATCCCCGTCGGCGGTGGAATGGACCGGGCGGATGGCCTGGGCGTAGCCGTTGTGGGCGATACCGGCCAGCTTGGTGCACTGGGCCTTGTCCAGCTTCACATTGGTGAGGACACAGCCCAGGGTGGTGTTGCCGCCCCACAGGGAACGGGTGTCCTCCATCTGGGCATACAGCGCGGAAACGGTATCCGCAAAGTCGGTGCGGTCCGGCGTCAGCAGCCCGGCCAGGATATGCTTGTCCTCATAATCGATGATATCGCCCAGGGCGTTGACCGCCACCACGGCACCGACCTTGACCGGCCCCACCTGGGCGGCATAGATGCCCAAACCGCTCTTCATCATGGTATCGCAGCCGCGCAGCTTGCCCACGGTGGCCCCGGTGCCGGCACCCACATTGCCCTCGGCCGGTTCCCTCGGAGCATAAGCGGCGACGCAGGCACGGTAGCCCATGTCCTTATCCGGATAAACGGCGTTGGTCACCAGCTCCAGATCGAACAGGGAGCAGCCGCAGACGATGGGCACCCGCCCGAAGCCGGTATCAAAGCCGATGCCCTTCTCCGAAAGAAAGCGCATGGCGCCGTCTCCGGCCTCCAATCCGAAGGCACTGCCGCCGGAGAGCATGACGGCGTGGATCTGCGATACGGTGTTGATGGGCCGCAGCAGCTCGGTCTCCCTTGAGGCGGGGCTGCCGCCGCGCACATCCACCCCGGCGGTGGCGCCCTGCTCACAGAGGATCACCGTGCAGCCGGTGGCATGCTCCGTATCCTGCGCGTGACCGATGCGGAAGCCCGAGATCTCCGAGATCGGGATCTGTTTCATTCTGTTTCCTCCTGCCTTGTCAGGATGCATTTGTTACAAATATTATAGCACATCATGATATAAAAAAACTGCCTTTCGGCAGTTTTTTTATAAGGATCAGAGCTTTTGTCCGCAATTGACGCAGAACCGTGCGCCGGCCTGTACGGGCTGGCCGCAGCCGGGACATACGCTGCCGTCGGCCTGCTTCTGACCGCATCCGGGGCAGAACTTCGCGCCGGGCGTCAGCTTCTGACCGCAGTTGGGGCAGAAGGCGGCAGGGGAGGCGGCGGCGGCGGGGGCTGCTGCAGCGGGCTGGGTCTGCATCGCCTGGGCCATCATCTGTCCCATGGCCATGCCCGCACCCATGCCGATGCCGGCACCGGTGGTGCTGCCGGGGGTGTTGGCGCCCTCGCGCAGGGCTTCGGCGGCCTGATACTGGGTGTACTTGTTCAGATCGCCCACCACGCCCATGGAGGTGCGGCGGTCCAGCGCCTTTTCCACTTCCTCGGGCAGGGAGATGTTTTCGATCACAAAGCGGGTCAGCTGGAAGCCCAGGGGAGCCAGCTTGGGGTTGATGACCGCCAGGGCATGCTCGCCCAGCTCCTCATAGTTGGCGGCCAGATCCAGGGCGGGGATGCCGCTCTCGGCGATGGCGTCGCTCAGGCTGGACACGGCCACCCGCTTCACCTGGCCCTCCAGATCCTCCGCGCGATAGGTACGGTTGGTGCCGAAGCACTCCCGCAGCAGCGTGGCGGGATCGGTGACCCGGAAGCTGTAGTTGCCGAAGGCCCGCAGGCGGATGGCGCCGAACTCCTTATCCCGCATCATCACGGGATTGGTGGTGCCCCACTTCCGGTCCAGGAACTGCTTGGTATTCACAAAGTAGACATCCGCCTTGAAGGGGCTGTTGAAGCCATAGCGCCAGGACTGGAGCTTGGTCATCATGGGCATGTTGGCGGTCTCCAGCACATAGCGGCCGGGCTGGAAGATATCCGCCAGCTGGCCTTCATTCACAAAGATGGCGACCTGGCTCTCCCGGACGGTGAGCTGGGCGCCCATCATGATCTCTTTGCCGTTGCAGTCGTACTTGTGCACGATGGTGTCCTGGGTATTGTCCACCCAGTCGATCACATCGATGGCCTGGTTCCGCAGGATGTTCAGAATGCCCATTCAAGTCCCTCCTCTGCTTTGGGTTGGTGTGTGGGAAGCTCCGGCAGCACGCCGGGATCGGCCAGTGCCATGACGTTGGGCAGCTGAATGACGCCGTCCACCCGCAACTCGAGGCCGAGATATTCATAAACATGGCTGATGGTTGCGTCCACGTGATTCCGGACGATGGTCCTTGCGTACTCCGGATCCATGGTGGGCGTACCGCGCATGGGGCAGGCGAGAAGGTAGATCGTGTTATCCTCGACCACGCTTTCCAGCAGGCGCAGGCCCTCCAGCTCGGCACCGAAGATGTTCCGCAGCGCGTTCTCCAGCCGTTCGGGCCCATAATGCCAGTGGCCGGTGAGATAGCCGTTGTTTTCGGGCAGGGCGAAGCGGATCAGCAGGCAGTTCCTGTCCGGATCCATGCGGCTGCGCACCAGAGAGAGCTTTTTACGGATATCGATGCGGCTTTGGGAATGACCGGAGATGATGGTGCGGAAATAGGCGTGACGGGTGCGCCGCATGTTTTCCTCAATACTGTAGCGCTCATCGGAATTATCGGAGTAGAGCCAGCTGAGAAGACGATACAGCTCCCGGACATTTTCCAGCACTTCCTCCCGGGTGTGACCTGCCAGCATGATGGGCATCAGCGGGCGATGCTCGGTCAGATACTTACCCAGGGCAGAGGATGCTTCACTGGAAAGAGAGAAGCAGATGCCATCCATGTGATGCTTCTGCAGATAAGCGATAGCCTCTTCTGTGTTTGACAGGACCTTCGGAGTGCGGAAGCCCAGCTTTTCCCAGTCGTCGATCGACTCGAAAGCTTTCAGGACTTCAGGATCTTCACTGACCAGAAGGAGTTTATACATCCATGTGCCTCCATCAGAAATTTCGGCGGCAAGCCTAAAAAGCCGCATATGCTATTATACAACAGGAAGAACCAAATAACAACCTGAAAATTTGGTAAATATGACATTTTGATGACGAAGTGCGCAAAAAGATATATTCCTGATGGCTCAACTGCGCAGCAGCAGCTCCACCACGCGCTGGGAATGCTCCGCGGCCAGGCGGGCGAAGGTGGGATAGTCCATCTCGCTGTGTCCGTCGGCACAGTCGGAAATGGAACGCAGCACACCGCAGGGGACTCCCAGAACGTAGCAGGCATGGGCCACCGCGCCGCCCTCCATCTCGACGGCCTTGGCGTGGAAGCGCTCATGGATCCGGCTGCGGACATCCCCCTGATGGATGAACTGATCGCCGGTGGCGATGATGCCGGTGTGCACCTTACAGTCGGTCAGCTGCTTTGCGGCAGCCACCAGCTGTTCCCGAAGCGCCGCGTCGCAGGGCAGCTCGACCAGATTCAGCTTGCTGACCAGGCCGACCGGATCACCCAGCGGGCTGGTGTCGCAGTCATGCTGGACGGCGGCCTCGGCGATCACCAGGTCTCCGATGGACACGGTCTCATCCCCCGCACCGGCCACGCCGAGGTTCAGGACCCACTCCGGGTGGTAGTTCAGGATCATACTCTGCGCGCACAGGGCGGCGTTGATCTTGCCGGGGCCGCAGACGGCCAGCACGGCTTCCTTTCCGAACAGGGTACCGCTGACAAAGGTATCCATGCCCACCTGTTTGGTTACGGGCTGCTCCACCTTGGCCATCAGGCCTTCCATTTCCAACGCCATGGCGCCAATCAATCCGATCATGGGCTTGCTGCCTCCTTGAAATCATGATACAGAGGGATTATAGCGGTTTTTCTCCGGAAGGTCAATCGGGGAAAACAAAAACCGCCCCCGCGCAGAGGCGGAGGCAGTGGAAAACAGCAATTATACGATAAAAGTATGCACCCGAAGGTTTCCAAAGGGCGATCGGAAAGCCCTTTGGTCGCGCCTGCAGGCGCGAAACTCAAGCTTAGTCACCGAAGGAGATGCCCATGGTCTTGGCGATGCGGACCATCTGATCATCGGCGGGGACCAGCTTCGGCACACCGGCGATATCGCTCAGCTTGTTATGGGTGATGGTGTTGCCCTGCAGGGCGACGGTCACGCCGTAGATACCATCACGGATGAGCTCCGCGGCATGCACGCCGAACTGGGTGGACAGCACACGGTCATAGGCGCTGGGGGAGCCGCCGCGCTGGATGTGGCCGGGCACCACGTTGCGGGCTTCCACGCCGACCAGGTCACGCAGCTGCTGCGCCACATCGGCGGAAGCACTGTAATGGGTCTCGGCACGCTTGGCCTCGCGCTCCTTCTTCTTCATCTTGGCTTCTTCCTTGTTCATGGCACCCTCGGCCACGGCAATGATCGTGAAGCCCTTGTTGTTGGCAGCACGCTTTTCCACGATCTTGGCCACATTCTCAATGCTGTAGGGGATCTCGGGGATCAGCACCACGTCCGCGCCGCCGGCAACGCCAGAATAAAGGGTCAGCCAGCCGGCCTTGTTGCCCATGATCTCGATGACCATGCAGCGGCCGTGGGAGGCGGCGGTGGTGTGGATGCGGTCGATGACATCGGTGGCGATGTCCATGGCCGTGTGGAAGCCGAAGGTGAAGTCGGTGCCGTACAGATCGTTATCGATGGTCTTGGGCAGGCCGATCACGTTCAGACCTTCCTCAGACAGCAGGTTGGCGGTCTTGTGGGTGCCGTTGCCGCCCAGGGTCACCAGGCAGTCCAGCTTCAGATCCTTGTAGGTCTTCTTCATGGCGGCGACCTTGTCCACCTTGTCATCACCGATCACGCGCATATTGCGGAAGGGGGTGCGGGCCGTGCCCAGAATGGTGCCGCCCAGCGTCAGAATGCCGGAGAACTGGTCGCGGGTCATGGCGGAATAGTCGCCCTCGATCAGGCCGCGATAACCATCATGGATACCGATGATCTCGCAGTCGAACATCTCATAGGAAGCACGGGTCACGCCGCGGATGGCCGCGTTCAAGCCGGGGCAGTCGCCGCCGCTGGTCAGGATACCGATACGCCTCTTCATGGCAAATCCCCTCCAAATCACATCGTCTTGCGTTATGTTCCGTGGTCATTACGGTTATTATAGCATGAAGAAACCGGGTTTTCCATAGGTTTTGAGAAAAAAGCCGGAAATTCAGCTGATGTACTGATGAGTGCAAAATTCCGGAAGGCTATTGCTTTTTTTAACAATTGGAGATAAAATAAGTGTGGAAAGGATGACGCCGGAACACGCGAGGGTTTTTTAACCAGCATGCTTTGTCATGTGGCAGTCGCGCCGGGTATCCTCTCTTTTTTTGCGCAGATCCGGTGTTGCATCAGGTCAACCATATCAGGGTGCATGCAATCCTGGAAGAATTTGATGCCATAAGTTTCGAGATGGTTGCGATGGCGGAAAAGATGATTGCTGAGAGCTTGTGAATAACAGGGCACACAAAAGCCCCATCCATTCTGTTCATAGCTCAAGAACATAGTAGTTGCACAAACATCAGCCAATTGTAGCAGCTACCACTCAGCGGCTGCTTTGGCGGTGACTTTTTCAAAACGTTCTGCATCAATTCGATTATTTCTATAAGGAAAGAGCTTATTACGGATATAGGTGATGAGTTCGCCATCCTTGGATGTTCCTCTGGCAGAGAGAACGATGTCTGCTGTTTGGTCGGTATCCTTTAAGTAGAGGGAAACACGTTGGAGGAGATATTTACAGACGTAATTATAGGCGATAGACGATTCAGGAATCTTCTGTTGATCAAATTGGGTTGTGTCTACCAAAACGTTCAAGTAAGTGAAAGGCAAATCGTTAATTTCCCGAACAAGAAAAGCACGTTTGTTGAAATCCGTGATTTTACGGACATGAATTTCGTTGATGTTTAATCTCTTTTTTACCTCGGCAAATCTGGAGCGGATCAAAGGTTCATCAGCTTTGGCAACGATGCAAGCAGAAAGGACAAACCATTTTGTTCCTCGATTGATACCAAGGTCTCCTGCTTCATCAATGTAAATCGTGCAATCAGCCATGATTCAATAGGCCCCCACAATAGCAGTCTGTTCAGTAATATAAAGTATAACATACAATAGCTGAAATTTCTATGTAGGAATGAAAATACAAGAAACAATCTTATAGTTGTTATCCGATTCCCAATGTGTTTCACTGAAAATTCAAGTTGACAACGCCCGCCATCCGGGGTATCATAACAGGGTTGAACGACTGACGGAGGTAGATCATGTGAAGAAGATCGTGACGAAGTTCGGCGGCAGCTCCCTGGCGGATGCCGGCCAGTTCAGGAAAGTGAAGGAGATCCTGCAAATGGATCCTGCCCGCTGCTATGTGGTGCCCAGCGCGCCCGGCAAGCGGTTCAAGAATGATACCAAGGTGACCGACCTGCTGTATCGCCTGCAGAAGCAGGTGCAGGAGGGCGAGGATACCACCGAGACCTATGAGACCATCGTGAAGCGCTACACCGATATCCGGGACGAGCTGAGCCTGGATGTGAATATCGAGCAGGAGCTGGAGGCCGTTTACGAAAACGTGAAGGCCGGTGCCACGCCCGATTATACGGCCAGCCGCGGTGAGTACCTGAACGGCGTCCTGCTGGCTGCCTTCATGGGCTGGCGCTTTATGGACGCCGCCAAGGTCGTCTATTTTGACGAGCACGGCGCTTTCGATTCCGAGAAGACCAATGTGGTGATGATGGCCCTGCTGGCAGACGGTGTGCCCACCGTGGTGCCCGGCTTCTACGGAGCCAAGCCGGACGGCAGCATCCACACCTTCAGCCGCGGCGGCAGCGATATCACCGGCGCCATTGTGAGCCGTGCCGTGCGGGCCGATGCCTATGAGAACTGGACCGACGTGTCCGGCTTCCTGATGGCGGATCCCCGGCTGGTGGAGAATCCCCGGGAGATCGCCAGCATCACCTACGCGGAACTGCGCGAGCTGAGCTACATGGGCGCCTCCGTGCTGCATGAGGATGCCATGTTCCCCGTGCACAAGGTGGGCATCCCGACCATCATCCGCAATACCAACAATCCCCAGCATCCCGGCACGCTGATCAGCCTGGACGCTCCCTATGATATCAATGTGCCCATCATCACCGGTATCGCCGGACACAAGGGCTTCAGCGTCATCAGCGTGGAAAAGGCCATGATGAACAGCGAGCTGGGCTTCGGCCGCAAGGTGCTGGAGGTCCTGGAGGATGCCGGCATCTCCTTCGAGCATATGCCCTCCGGTATCGACAACCTGAGCGTAGTGGTGGCCGGAGACGCGCTGGCTCCCCATCGTGAAGAGGTGGTCCGCCGCATTGCGGACCTGACCCAGCCCGACAAGCTGCTGATCCACGACAACATGAGCCTGATCGCCACGGTCGGCCGCGGCATGGTGAACAACTGCGGCACCGCTGCCCGCCTGTTCTCTGCCATGAGCCGCGCCGGCATCAACGTGCGCATGATCGACCAGGGCTCCAGCGAGCTGTCCATCATCGTCGGCGTGGATGACAAGGACTTCGAGGCCACCATCAAGGCCATTTATAACGAATTCGTGGGCTGAGCCCCATGCGAAGCGGCCTCCGGAAGTGATCCGGAGGTCGTTTTTTTGCAGCAAAAAATCCCGCCGGAGCGGGATCAAAGTGCTGATGGCGGGACTCGAACCCGCACGCCGAAGCAAGGGATTTTAAGTCCCCGGTGTCTGCCATTCCACCACATCAGCGTGCCAAAATGATAGCATCTGTTGCGGGGAATGTCAACGGGAAAGTTGAATTTTCCGCGGGATCAATACCAGCAGTACTCGCAGAAGCGGTAGCCGTAGATTTCCCAGGTCCAGCAGAGGTGGGCCTTTTTGTGCAGGGCGGAGAGCGCGTCGGTGGTCATATCGTCACCGGATACGCAGAAGACCAGCACGTGATAGCCGCTCTTGTAGTTCTGCTTGTAGAAGTCGGAAAGCAGCGTGGAAGCGTCATCCAGGGAGGTGACGGCACTGCCGGTACCGTAGCACTGGATACCCGTGGCCAGGTAGTCGCTGCAGGCAACATCCGCCAGCCGGCCACTGAAAAGCTCGGTGGACCAGTCGTAGAAGAAGGCAGCAAAATTGCTGCTCAGGTTAAAGCGGCGGTACAGCGTCTTGGATTTCACGTCCGGATCGTCGGAGGCAACGTCCACCAGGTACCAGCTGTCGCCCAGCTGGATCAGATCGACCATGACTTCACAGTCCCGCTGATTGTCGTATAAGGCCAGGTAGCGCACGTTCAGCCCGGCGATGGTGGACAGCAGGAAGAAGGCATCCGCGTAGCCGTAGCTGTCCGCCTTGCCATCCAGCAGTGCGCCGACGGCCGTGGAGCCATCCGACAGATCGAAGGAATCCCGGGCGACATAGGTGACCTGCTTGACGAGCAGATCATGGATGGCCTTCTCGTTGGTCACGTCGCTCTTCTTTTTGCTGACGGCGCGCTTGACCAGCTTTTCGGCGCTGCTCAGGGCCTTCTTTTCGCGGTCAGTCAGCCCGGAGGTGTCTCCGCTGGACCAGGCCAGGGCCATTTTCATACCGGGGAAATATTCGGTGGGCTGGAGCGTAATGACCTGTGAGCCGGAGGAGGTGCCGTTCCAATAAGCGATGCCGGCATAGCGCAGGGCCTCATACCGCACATTGCTGTCATTCACGAAGGCATCATAGAGATCGGAATCCTCAAAACGAATGGAGAACTCCGCCTTCTGCGCCAGGGCAGCGTCCCAGAGGGCGTCCAGCAGTTCACCATATCCGGAGACGGAATAATCACAGGCGATCGGCGTGGCTGTCGGTTCGGGAATGGCGGCCGCTGCTATCGGAGCCAGACGGGTGCCGTCCTTCCAGGTGGGCATGGCCTCGTTGGCGTAGGCCTGATACTCGCTCAGATCATCCGAGGAGGCAAACAGCATGCCCTGATAGTGGCCATCGGTATAGAGTGCCACGTCATCCGCTTCCCCGTAGCAGTTCACATACATCTCTGCGTCCTTCACGCCGGAAGCATCATACCGATAGAGCGTGGCGGAGGTAAAGCTGCCTTTATCAAAGCTGAGAGAATAGACAGGCTTCGCGTCCTCGTCATCGGTGGACACATAGAGCCGGAAACGGTTGAAGGTATCGGAGGAGGAAGACTTGGTGTATTCCAGGCTGCTGTAGCTGACGATCACATCACAGTCGGCAAAGGAAATGGTGTACTGATCGTCCGAGTGATCTGTGATCTACAGGGAAAGGTAATCCGTCTTCTGCCAGCCCTCCGGGAGCTCCAGCGTGTAGGACAAGGCGGAACCAGTCAGGTCCTGACGGACAAACTGCATTTCGTTGTTTGCGTCATAGTAAGCAAAGCGCAGCTCGGCGCCGTCCCGACCCGGAGCGCGGTCGAACAGCACCGTGAACGCGGTATCCTCACAGGTGACGGAAACGATCTTCGCCTGGGCGGACAGCAGCTCATCCTGAGTGCTGTAAACGGTACCGGAAACGACCGCGTTCCCCGGCGCGGGGCTGGGCTGCGCGTCATTGCTGCAGAAGTTGCCATCATTGGTTTGGCCGCAGACCGGGCAGACCCAGCTGTCTGCCAGGGCAAGCCCGGAACAAGCAACCAAGATCGCCGTCAGGAAACAGAAAAACCTGCGCATGAATGAAACCTCCCTGTCACTCCATTATTCCATCAGGAAACGTCCGTTTTTCACAAAGTAGTCGATGCCGCTCCAAAGGGTAATGACCACCACCCAGCCTGTGAGCAGCAGACCGAACAGATTGTCGGTAATGGGATCCATGATCATGGGACGCTGGGTGATCATCAGCCATAGTACCAGCAGGATCTGGCTGACGGTCTTGATCTTGCCCAGCCACCCCGCGGCGATGACCTTGCCCTTGCCCACCGCGATCATCCGCAGGCCGTCCACGCACAGTTCGCGTCCCAGGATCAGGCACAGCACCCAGGAAAGCATCAGCTGACGGTAGCACAGCATGATCATGGCGCAGAGCACCAGCAGCTTGTCCGCCACCGGATCCACAAACTTTCCAAAATCCGTCACGATGTGATCCCGGCGGGCAATGTAGCCGTCCAGAAAATCGGTGAAGGAGGCCAGCGCGAACACAGCCACGGACAGCCAGCGGCACACCTCGTTCTGCGGGTACATCAGCGCCACCAGCACCGGGATCATCACGATGCGGGCAATACTCAGCTTGTTGGGCAGATTCATTGCATCACCCCCAAAAGGTCATAGGTGTCAGCCTGGGTCAGCTTCACATTCACAAAGTCGCCGATATTCACCGTGCCGCGTCCGCTGAAGACGATCTCGCCGTCGGTTTCAGGGGCCTCACGGTGGCTGCGGCCCAGCAGGAAGCCGTCCTCGCTGCGGTCGGTGACCAGCACCTTCTCCACCGTGCCCACCCGCAGCTGATTGCGCTTCTTCGAAATCTCCGACTGCAGCGTCATCAGGCGGTCCAGACGCTCCTGCTTGACCTCCTCGGGGATCTGATCCGGCATCCGGGCGGCCGGCGTGTCCTCCTCCGGAGAATAGGTGAAGGCGCCCAGCCGGTCAAACTCGGCCTCGCGCACGAAGTCCAGCAGCTCGCTGAACTGCTCCTCGGTCTCGCCGGGGAAGCCAACAATGATGCTGGTGCGCAGCGTCAGCCTGCGCTCCCGGCTTTGCTTCAGCACCCGGCGGATGTCGGAGGAATCGCCCCGGCGGTGCATCCGGCGCAGGAGCGTATCGTTGATATGCTGGATAGGCAGATCCAGATACTTGCAGATGTTGGGCGTATCGGCGATGACGTCCAGCAGCTCCTCGCTGGTCTCATCGGGATAGCAGTACAGTACCCGCAGCCAGTCCACACCCTCGATGGCGGCGCACTTGCGCATCAGGTCCGGCAGGGCACTGTGCTCCTGCCAGTCCGTGCCCCAGCGAGTGGTATCCTGGGCCACCAGGATATGCTCCTTCACGCCCTGCTTTGCCAACGCGGTCACCTCACTGAGGATCTTCTCCTCCGGGCGGCTGCGGTAGTCGCCGCGGATGAGCGGGATGGCGCAGAAGGTGCAGCGGTTGCTGCAGCCCTCGCCGATGCGGGTATAGGCGGTGTACTCCGGCGTGGTCAGCACCCGGTCATGCTCAAAGTAGGAGAGATCATCCGCGCAATAGCTGCGGCGCTGCCCTCCGCCCAGGCGTGCATCAATGGCGTCCGCCAGAGTGGCATACTGGTTCACGCCCATCAGCACGTCGATCTCCGGCATCTCCTCCATCAGCTGATCGTGGTAGCGCTGGGCCAGGCAGCCCGTGACCACCAGCAGCTTGCAGTTGCCCTTCTGCTTGTATTGGGCCATCTCCAGAATGGCGTCGATGGACTCTTCCTTGGCAGACTCGATAAAGCCGCAGGTGTTCACCATCAGCACATCGGCCTCCGCCGGATCACCGGTGAACTCATAGCCCCGCGCCTTCAACAATCCCAGGGCTGTCTCCGAATCCACACGATTCTTGTTGCAGCCCAGGGAGATCATGCCGACCTTCAAAGCTTTCATAGATCAGGTCATCCTTTGACGATACAAAATAAGGGACTCTGTCTGCCAGAGCCCCTTGGTGGAGCGGGTGATGGGAATCGAACCCACGTTACCAGCTTGGAAGGCTGACGCTCTACCATTGAGCTACACCCGCGCTACAGCAATCAGTATACCACAAAATAGGACAGCTGTGCAATATCTTTTTGAAAAAACATGATAAAATTCGGACGGCGGCGGTCATTTGTACTGCAAGGGCAGGGGAGGACTAAGAAGTGGTGTTCACTCGAGAAGAGCGGCCACGGACGCCATCGTATCCGCGATAGGCAGTCGTTGGGGACAATGGGCTTCGCAGCGTCGGCAACGGATGCAATCGGAGGCTTTTCCATGATGAATGGCTGTTTGTTGATAGCTAGGCCGGATCTTCCAGTCGTCCTCCGGGTAGCGTGAGAGCTCGTTGTACATGCGGAAATAGTCGGGAATAGCAATGTGTCGGGGACAATGGGCTTGGCAGTAGCGACAACCGGTACAGGCAATGGCAGTCTTCCCGTGAATGACGGGACAGATACTGAACAGCAGCTCCGTTTCCTCCGGCGAAAGCGGCTCGAAGGCCTTCATGTTCTGTTCCACCTGGAAGAGGCTGCTCATGCCGCTGAGGCAGACCTCCACCTCCGGCAGAGACTGGACAAAGCTCAGGGCCCAGTCTGCCGGGCTGCGGTCAGCATGCCGGGCACGCAGGACGGCCTCCGCCGCTTCCGGAAGCGCTGCCAGGGTCCCGCCCTTCAGCGGCTCCATGACGATGACCTTCTTGCCGAAGCGGACGCAGGTCTCATAGCATTTGCGGGACTCGATGCCGGCGGTATCCCAGTCCAGATAGTTGATCTGCAGCTGCACAATCTCCACCTCCGGATGGGCAGACAGGATCTGCTCCAGCAGCTGTGCGTTGTCATGATAGGAAAACCCGATCCGGCGCGCCAGCCCCTGTTCTTTGACCTCGCGCAGGAAGCGGAATTCGTCCAATGCTTCCGCGGTGCGGTAATTATTCCCGTTCAGCCAGTGCAGCATGAACACATCAAAGAAGTCCACCCCGCAGCGGGTCAGTTCTTCGTTGAAGAAGCGCCCGCAATCCTCATAAGAGCGGCAAAGGTATCCGGGCAGCTTTTCCGCCAGTTCAAAGCTTTCCCTGGGCTTGCGGGCAACCAGGCAGCGGCGGATGGCCTCTTCACTTTGTCCATCCAGATAGGTATAACAGGTATCAAAATAACGCCCGCCCAGGGCCAGAAAACGATCCACCATGTCATTGATCTGTTCCCAGTCGTAGCTGCTTTCCCTGGATGGAAGGCGAAGAAACCCAAAGCCCAGTTTATTCATTATAGTGATGCTCCTTCCTGGTAACGGATGAGACTTTTGTGCACAGGCAAAATGATGCTTTTGAATTACGGGATCACCAGCGTCCTCATATCCGTCGGGCATTCCCCGATCATCTGCCGCAGGTGCTCCGTGAAGAAGGAGCCACTGTCATGGGCCAGCAGCCATTGCCAGGTGCTGTTGTCTTCCAACGCCTGCGCCGTGGAATAGAGCGTACCGGAGAAGTAGGCATAGTTCAGTTCAAATTTCAGCTCCGCGATCTGCTCCTGCAGGGCTTCATCGGCATCCTCCGGGTAGTCCAGCTTGCGGATGGTGGTCATACGGAAGAAATCCTTTGTTGTGTCCGCCAGGCCCTCCGGCAGGTGCTCCTCACACACTGGCTGCGCTTCGTAGGTGATGCTCCCTTCATCCGACACGGTCACCATGGCATACAAGTGCGGCGAGATGCACCAGCCGCCGGTGGCGGCGTCCCAGATGTCGTTGACCTGCAGCAGGTGCTGGGCATGCACGTGGCCGCTGAGGTTCAGTTTCATGCCATAGGATGCCAGCAGCGTTTCCAGCCGCTCACCATCATACACCGAGAACTGGCTGCTGCGGAAAGCGGAGTGAGCGCTCAGACTCTGGTGCGTGGCGCAGATCACCTGTACTCCCGCGGCCTGTGCTTCCCGCAGTACCTGCTCTGCCCAATCCGTCAGTCCTTCCCGGAGATAGCCGCCCGCCGCCTGGCCGTCCTCATAGTAGCAGGTATTCAGCAGCAGCAGCCATACCGAATCAGTAACCTTATATACATAGCTGAGGGAACATCCTTCCGGCGCGGATGCTCCCGGCATCAGATCAGCATAGATTTTGGCAAACAGCGTTTCCGAGACGCTGTTCACCGCCTTCAGTTCTGTTCCGCTGTAGTCATAGGCCATGAAGGTCCCGATGTCATGGTTGCCCGGAATGACGCACACCGGAATACCCGCGGCCCGGATGCGCTCCAGCGTTTCCTGCACAAAAAGATGGCTGCGGTATTCTCCGTTCATGGAAAGGTCACCCGTCACCACCAGCACGTCCGGCTGCTGATGGATCGCCTCCGCCACCAGCGCGTCCGCCAGCTCCCGGCTGTACTGCGGCACCTTTCCGTCCCCGGAAAGCATGGCCCGCTCCAGCAGGTCACTGCCCTCATAATAGCAGGGCGCCATCAGATGCAGGTCCGATACCGCCATGATGCGCGTCTCCGCACAGGCCGATACCGTCAGCAGGCAAAGCAGCATACCTGTCAGGATCCCAAGCAGACGCTTCATATCCTTATCCCTCTGTTTTCTTGATGCTTTCATGGTACCACTGCCGGTGCCTGCCGTCAATCCTTGCTTGACAGGCTTTTTTCCGGCTGTTACAATGGATACAGCATCATTTGATCGTTGGGAGGTAGTCCCTTGTCACTGTCCGCATCGTCTCCGCTCACCAATCTGGTCATCACGCTGCTGGTGGCCGCCCTGGTGGCTTTGCTTCCGGTTATCGACCGGCGGGTCTGCAAAAAGCTGAGTCTGAATGTCCTGCATGGCACCGGTGACCGCCCGGATGCCCGCAAATTGCTGGCCCTGCGCAAGATCATCCTGTATGTGCTCTTTGCCTTTTATATGCTCGGCAATGCCTGGGTGGTATTCTTTTCGCGCTCCGCCACCGCGGACTACCAGGTCCATGTGGATCTGATGCATGACCTGCTGAACTCCGTCAAAATTGACACCGGCATTCTGGGCATCCTGGGGGATATCGTGACCCAGGGCTTCAGCAAGGGCTTCTCGCACATTCAGATCACCGGCCTGAAGGATATCGCGCAGGTCTACATGAACATTGCGCTGTACATCCCCATGGGCTATCTGTTGCCCTATGTGTTCGACTGGTTCCGTCAGAAGCCCCGCCTGCGGCCCGTTCTGGCCGGTGCCGCCTGCTCGTTCCTGACCGAAAATCTGCAGCTGATCTTCCGCCGCGGCTTCTATGATCTGGACGATCTGTTCTCCAACATCCTGGGCGCCTGGATCGGCCAGCTGCTGTTCCTTTCCCTGGCCTATGTGGTCACCCATCCCGACTGGCGCAAGGAACTGGCCCAGCTCCGGCGCTGGCGGAAGCACAGCCGCAAGACACTGTACCCGTATCTGCGCCGCCTGCGCACGGCCCGCGTATCTCTGCTGGCGACCGACGAAACCGCCGTGTGGGATTTCTATATGCGCACCCTGGGCTTCCGCCCGGTCCGTCAATTGGTGCCGGAGGACAGCGATGAGACCGGCTTCCTGATGCAGCTGGGCGGCATGCAGCTGGAGATCCGCTGCCTGAACCGGGCTGAGCCGCTCTCTCCCCAGACGCTGATGCTTCAGGCCGGCAACCTGCGCCGGGTGGAAAAGCGGCTGCGGCAGCACGGCATCGTCCCGGAGCAGCTGTCTCCGGATCCCTACACCGGGCAGAGCCGGCTGTCTTTTCCTGCTCCGGATGGTGTCACGATCGTTATTCTCGGAAAATAATTTGTTTTCATGCAGGAAACGGACACTTCCGTGCCGAAAAGAAAAAGACAGATGATTCTGTTTCATTGATAAAGGAGGTTTTTCCAATGAGTCTGCAGACCTTTGAAAAGAAAAAGGATTACCTGATCTGCTGCGATTCCGATGGCTGTGCCATGGATACCATGAACATCAAGCATTTCAACTGCTTTGGTCCCTGCATGGTGGAAGAGTGGGGCCTGGAGCAGTGGAAGGATGCCATTCTGGACCGCTGGAACGTGATCAACCTGTTCAGTCGTTCCCGCGGCATCAATCGCTTCAAGGGCCTGGCCATTGCCCTGCGGGAGATCGACGGGCAGTACAAGCACATTGAGGGCATCGAGGATCTGGAGAAGTTCGTGGCGGAGAGCCCCGAGCTGTCCAACAGCGCCATCGAAAAGGCCATTGCCCAGAAGGACAGCATCTGCCTGCGCAAGGCCCTGGCCTGGTCCAAGGCGCTGAACGCCAAGATCAACACCCTGTCCATGGACGACAAGAAGCCCTTCCCCGGCGTGAAGGAAGCCTTGGCCTATGCCCAGACCTTCGCCGATGTGGTCATCGTGTCCAGCGCCAACTACCAGGCCGTGGTGGATGAATGGGACTACTACCATCTGCTGGACCACGTGGATGAGATCCTGGCTCAGGACGCCGGCAGCAAGGCCTACTGCATTGCCGAGCTGCTGAAGAAGGGCTACGATCCCGCCAAGGTGATGATGTGCGGCGACGCCCCCGGCGACAAGTCCGCCGCCCTGAAGAACGGCGTCTACTACTATCCCATCCTGGTCCGCAAGGAAGCCGAATCCTGGGCCAATTTCGCCGCTGCCGCCGATCAACTCAAGGCCGGCACCTTCGGCGGTGCTCCGCAGGACGCCCTGATCGCCGCCTTTGACGATAACCTGAAGTAAGCTTTGTACCTTTTCGATCCGTGCCTTCGGGCACGGATTTTTCATTGCACGAAAAAGGAGAGCCGCCTTTGACAGCAGCTCTCCTCTGTTTTGCTTTTGCGATCAATACATACCGCCCATGCCGCCGGCACCGCCTGCGGGAGCAGCGGGTTCCGGAGCGGGGATGTCAGCTACCAGGGACTCGGTGGTCAGCACCATGGCAGCCACGGAGGCAGCGTTCTGCAGCGCGGAACGGGTCACCTTGGTGGGATCGATGATGCCCTTCTCCACCATGTCCACATACTCGTCATGCAGCGCGTCGTAGCCATAAGCGGGCTTCTTGCTGTTGCGCTTGTGGGCAGCCTTCACGTTCTCCACGATGACGGAGCCATCCACACCGGCGTTCTTGGCGATCTGACGGATGGGCTCCTCCAGAGCGCGCAGCACGATGTTCACACCGGTCTTGGCATCGCCGGTATACTTGGGCAGCAGGGCCTGCACAGCGGGGATAGTGTTCAGCAGGGCAATGCCGCCGCCGGGCACGATGCCTTCCTCGGTCGCGGCGCGGGTCGCGGCCAGGGCATCCTCAATGCGCATCTTGCGCTCCTTCATCTCGATCTCGGTGGCAGCGCCGACCTGGATCACAGCCACACCGCCGGCCAGCTTGGCCAGGCGCTCCTGCAGCTTCTCACGGTCATAGTCGCTGGTGGTCTCCGCGATCTGGGCACGGATCTGCGCCACGCGGGCAGCGATCAGGGCCTTGTCGCCGGAGCCGCCGACGATGGTGGTGTTCTCCTTGTTGACCTTCACCTGACGGCAGGTGCCCAGCACGCTGGCGTCGGCTTCCTTCAGCTCCATGCCGGTCTCGGAGGAAACCACGGTGCCGCCGGTCAGGATGGCGATATCCTGCAGCATCTCCTTACGGCGATCGCCAAAGCCGGGAGCCTTGACAGCCACACAGGTGAAGGTGCCGCGCAGCTTGTTCACCACCAGGGTGCTCAGGGCCTCGCCCTCCACATCCTCAGCGATGATCAGCAGCTTCTTGCCGCTCTGCACCACGGTCTCCAGCAAGGGCAGGACCTCCTGGATATTGCTGATCTTCTTGTCGGTGATCAGAATATAGGGATCGTCCAGCACGGCTTCCATCTTCTCGGTGTCGGTCACCATGTAGGCGGAAGCGTAGCCGCGGTCGAACATCATGCCTTCGGTGGTGGTCATGCCGGTGGACATGGTCTTGCTCTCTTCCACGGTGATGACGCCGTCGGCACCCACGGTCTCCATGGCCTCGGAGATCAGCTTGCCGATGTTCTCGTCAGCGGCGGAGTTGGCAGCCACCTGCGCGATGGCCTGCTTGCCGTTGATGGGCTGGCTCATGGCAGCCAGGGCTTCCACAGCGGCCTTGGTGGCATCCTCGATGCCCTTCTTCAGCACCATGGGGTTGGCACCGGCAGCCAGGTTCTTCTGGCCCTCACGGATGATGGCCTGGGCCAGCAGGGTGGCGGTGGTGGTGCCGTCGCCGGCCACGTCATTGGTCTTGGTGGAGACTTCCTTCACCAGCTGGGCACCCATGTTTTCAAAGGGGTCCTCCAGCTCGATCTCCTTGGCGATGGTCACACCGTCGTTGGTGATCAGGGGAGCGCCGTACTTCTTGTCCAGCACCACATTGCGGCCCTTGGGTCCCAGGGTGATCTTCACGGTGTCAGCCAGTGCGTTGACACCCTTCTCAAGAGAACGACGGGCTTCCTCGCCGAACTGAATCTGCTTTGCCATAATTGATCCACTCCTTCAACAATATATAGGAAAGTTTTACTCGACCACAGCGAGGATGTCATTCTGACGGACGATGATCAGCTCCTGGCCGTCGATCTTGACCTCGGTGCCGGCATACTTGCTGTAGATGATCTTCTGACCGGGCTTGACCTGCATCGTAATTTCCTTGCCGTCCACGGTGCCGCCGGGGCCAACCGCCACGACCTCTGCCATCTGGGGCTTTTCCTTGGCAGCGCTGGTAAGGATCAAACCACTCTTGGTGGTCTCTTCTGCTTCCACATTCTTGATGACCACACGGTCAAACAAAGGCTTCACAGTCATTTCTTTATTACCTCCTGTTGTTCCTGCAGTCTTGTTAGCACTCAAACCGGTTGAGTGCTAACCTGCAGGAGTTACAATACACCTATTTTGATGGTTTGTCAAGAGATTTTTCACAGTTTCTGACCTTTCTTCCAGTCTGTGCACCGCTGTCATTTTCTGTTTTGCACAGAACCTTGCATCCCCCGATCCTCTTTTTCCCGAACATTCGTGCTCTGTTCCTTTTATTTGGTCGATTCATTGCCGTATGATATATGCTTCGCGTTGATCAAATGCAGATTGATGCATTTATCCTGCATTTCGCAGGGTTATCCACCTTCAAAAACAGCCTTTATTCCGCCGTTTAATGGAATTTGGTCTGATAAAGTTTGCATTTTTCTCTTGACAAAAATGCAGAATTGACTATACTTTGGTTCATTCGGTTCCGGAAGCGGATGCTTGCGCGGCCGAAAACCTTCAAATCGCAAAGTGAAAAAGGCAGGAGGAAGAACTTATGAAGAAGATTGCTGCTCTGCTCATGGCTCTGGTGATGCTCTTCACCGCTGTGTCCGCCATGGCTGACTCCATCAAGATCGGTGTCTTTGAGCCCCTGACCGGTGCCACCGCTGCCGGCGGCGCCCTGGAAAAGGAAGGCTTTGACCTGGCCAACGAGCTGTACCCCACCGTGAACATCGGCGGTACAGAGTATGACATCGAGCTGGTGTACGGCGACAACAAGTCCGACCGTGCCGAGGCTACCCTGGCCGCCCAGTCCCTGGTGGAAAAGGGCGTTGTTGCCGTGCTGGGCTCCTACTCTTCCGGTTACACCATGGCCGGCGGCGAGGTGTTCGGTGAGGAGGGCATCCCCGCGCTGACCGCCACCGCCACCAACCCCACCGTGACCCTGGACTGCGAGTGGTACGCCCGCGTGTGCTTCATCGATCCCTTCCAGGGCACCATGCTGGCCAAGTATGCCGTGGAGCAGGGCTACACCAAGATCGCCGTCATGGCTGAGAAGGACTCCGAGTATGCCGTGGGTCTGGTGAACTACTTCCAGCAGGAGATGGCCAACCATCCCGAGATCACCGTCATCGATCCCGTGTACTTCATGAACAAGGACGAGGACTTCTCCGCTCTGCTGGGCAGCATCATTCCCCAGCAGCCCGATGTCATCTTCACCTCCGTGTCCTTCGCCGACAAGGCCGCTCAGATCATGAAGCAGGCCCGCGCCCTGGGCTACACCGGCGCCTTCTTCGGCGGCGACACCCTGGACGCTCCCGAGCTGTTCAACATCGCCGGTGATGCCGCTGTGGGCGCTGTGTTCTCCACCTTCTATGATGCCGCTCAGCCCGCCACCGAGAAGACCAGCGAATTCCATGACGCCTTCGTGGCCAAGTACGGCGAGGAGCCTGCCGCTCCCTGCGTGATGGCCTATGACGCTTACCTGTGCATGCGCAATGCCATTGAGGTGGCCGGCTCCACCGATCCCGAAGCCATCCGCGAGGCTCTGTTCGCCACGGAAGGCTTTGTGGGCGCCGCCGGTGTCATCACTCTGGATGAGAACCATGACGCCGTGCGTCCCGTGGTGTTCAAGGCTGTGCAGGCCGACGGCACCACCGCCTATGTCACCATGATCGAGCCCTGAATCCGGTAAAGCAACGGGGCTGCCGGCCATTCGTCGGCAGCCCTTTTACCGCATTTATGGGACCTATGACAATAGCACTGGAGCGTGAATCAAATGGACTTTTCCCGGGTACTGCAGACGCTGGTGGATGCCCTGAGCCTCGGCAGCCTGTACGCGCTGATCGCCATCGGCTACACCATGGTGTACGGCGTGCTGCGGCTGATCAATTTCGCCCACGGCGAGATCTTTATGATGGGCATGTACCTCGTGTTCTATGGCATCTCCCTGTTTACCATGCCCTGGTATGTCACCTTCGTACTCACCGTGCTGGTGACCGCCGGCCTGGGCGTGCTGGCGGAGCGTCTGGCCTATCGTCCGCTGCGTACGGCCCCGCGTATCTCCAGCCTGGTGTCCGCCATCGGCGTGAGCTACTTCCTGCAGAACCTGGCCACGGTGATCTTCGGCGGCCGTCCCCTGACCTTCCCGGATATCCCGCTGTTCACCTCCGTGATGACGGTCGGCGGCGTGTACATGCAGCGCCTGTCCCTCATCGTGCCCGCGGTGACCGCAGTGCTGCTGCTGTGCCTGCTGTTCCTCATCAAGAAGACCCGCACCGGCATGGCCATGCGCGCCGTCTCCAAGGACTATGACGCAGCCCGCCTGATGGGCATCGACCTGAACAAGACCATTGCCATGACCTTCTTCATCGGCTCCGCCCTGGCCGGCGTGGGCGCCATCATGTGGGGCATGAAGTACACCCGCATTTCGCCCACCATCGGCTCCATGCCCGGCATCAAGTGCTTCATCGCCGCCGTGCTGGGCGGCATCGGCAATACCGCCGGTGCTGTGCTGGGCGGCCTGCTCATCGGCTTTATCGAGATCGTGGTGGTGGCCATCTTCCCCGAGCTTTCCGGCTACCGCGACGCGTTCTCGTTCATCATCCTGATCCTGGTGCTGCTGGTGAAGCCCACCGGCCTGCTGGGCGGAAAGGTTACGGAGAAGGTGTAAGCTATGAACAAGAAAAGTATGAAGCGACGCTACCTTGAGATCAGCCTCACCCTTCTCCTGCTGGCTGTGCTGGCCTATGTGCTGTTCCGCATCAACGGCGAATCCAGCAAGTACATCATCCGTATCACCAAGCTCTGCGCCATCAATGTGGTGCTGGCCCTGTCCATGAACCTGGTGCAGGGCTTCACGGGCATCTTCTCCCTGGGCCATGCCGGCTTTATGGCCATCGGTGCTTATGCCGTGGCCCTGCTGACCATCCCGGTGAAGAAGAAGGCCACCATCTTCATGCTGGAGCCCCTGATCGCTCCGCTGGATACCCTGACCCTTCCCTTCTGGGCGGCTTTGATCATCGGCGGTCTGCTGGCGGCCTGCGCGGCATTCATCATCGGCCTGCCCTGCCTGCGCCTGCGCGGTGACTATCTGGCCATCGCCACCCTGGGCTTCTCCGAGATCATCCGTATCCTGATCACCAACGCCCAGAGCCTGACCAACGGCGCCCAGGGTCTGAAGTCCATTCCTTCCACTGAATTGTGGTGGGCCTATGGCATTGCCCTGGCCACCATCATCTTCATCGCGCTGTTCATTTCCTCCAGCCACGGCCGTGCCCTGAAGGCCATCCGCGAGGACGAGATCGCCGCAGAGTCCATGGGCATTCCGCTGCTGAAGAGCAAGATGATGTCCTTCATGATCAGTGCCTTCCTGGCAGGTGTCGGCGGCGGCCTGTACGCCAGCTACATCGGCACCATCGGCCCGGATGTGTTCCAGATCAGCCGCACCTACGACATCCTGATGATCGTGGTCATGGGCGGCATGGGCTCCATCACCGGCTCCGTGGTCGCGGCCTTTATCGTGACCATCGGCCAGGAATGGCTGCGCGTGCTGGATGGCCCCATCACCTGGCTGCCCTTCTGGCCGGAGGACGGCGTAGCCGGCATGCGCATGGTGGTCTTCTCCCTGCTGCTGCTGATCATCATCCTGTTCTTCCGCAACGGCCTCTTCGGCAACCGCGAGGTGACCTGGAGCTCCGTGATCGACCGCATCAGCGGCCTGGCCGGTCATAAAACCGCGAAGGAGGCTGGCAAGGAATGAGCAATAAGATGCACGTGCTGGAGGTCAACCACGCCACCATGCAGTTCGGCGGCCTGATCGCCGTCAATGACCTGAACATGTATATCAACGCCGGAGAGGTCGTGGCCCTGATCGGCCCCAACGGTGCCGGCAAGACCACCGCCTTCAACATGATCACCGGCGTCTACAAGCCCACCAGCGGCATGGTCGCCCTGAACAACCAGAACATCACGGGCATGAAGCCCAACAGGATCGCCGAGAAGGGCATCGCCCGCACCTTCCAGAACATCCGCCTGTTCACCAACCTGACGGTCTGGGAGAACGTGGCCATTGCTCAGCATCTGCACCTGCGCAGCACCTGGGTGGAATCCACGCTGCGTCTGCCCCGCTACCGCAAGGAGAGCAGGCAGATCGAGCGCCGCACCAATGAACTGCTGGAGTACATGGGCCTGACGGAGCTGAAGCAGGAAAAGGCCGGCTCCCTGCCCTACGGTCTGCAGCGCAAGCTGGAGATCGCCCGCGCCCTGGCCACCCAGCCCGCCCTGCTGCTGCTGGACGAGCCCGCCGCCGGCATGAACCCCTCCGAGGCGGATGAGCTGCAGCACCTGATTCGCGGCATCCGCGACAAATTCAACATTTCCGTGCTGCTGATCGAGCATCACATGGATGTGGTCATGGGCATCTCCGACCGCATCTATGTGCTGAACTTCGGCCAGCTGATCGCCAGCGGCACGCCCCATGAGATCCAGAACAACCCCGACGTGATCGCTGCATATCTGGGAGGTGATGACGATGATGCTTGAGCTGCAGGACCTGCAGGTAAGCTACGGCGGCATTCAGGCGCTGAAGGGCATCAGCCTGACCGTGGAGCAGGGGCAGATCGTGACCCTGATCGGTGCCAACGGTGCCGGTAAGTCCACCACGTTGCGTGCCATCTCCGGTCTGGAAAAGGTAAAGGCCGGCAAGATCATCTATGAAGGCGTGGACATCACCGGCAAGCCCTCCAAGTACATGGTGGAGAAGGGCCTGGTCATGTCCCCAGAGGGACGCCGCATCTTCCCCGATATGACCGTGCTGGAGAATCTGAAGATCGGCGCCTACCTGCGCAGGGACAAGGAGCAGATCGCCAAAGACCTGGAGCATATGTACGAGCTCTTCCCCCGCCTGAAGGAGCGCAGCTGGCAGATGGCCGGCACCCTGTCCGGCGGTGAGCAGCAGATGCTGGCTGTGGGCCGTGCCCTGATGAGCAAGCCCCGCCTGCTGATGCTGGACGAGCCCTCCCTGGGCCTTGCGCCCCTGGTGGTCAAGGACATCTTCAGCATCATCCACACCATCCGCGATGAGGGCGTTACCGTGCTGCTGATCGAGCAGAACGCCAACGCCGCCCTGAAGATCGCCGATCGGGGCTACGTGCTGGAGACCGGTCACATCACCCTGGAGGGTACCGGCCGCGAGCTGCTGACCAACGAAGCCGTCCGCGCCGCCTATCTGGGCAAAAGCTGAACACAACAAAACGCCTCTGATCGCTCAGGGGCGTTTTGCTTTGGAATAAAGGTCACTTGGCCTCCAGCAGCTCGATATGGAAGTTCAGCTCCTTGCCGGCCATCTCATGGTTGGCATCGAAGGTGATGGCGTTGCCTTCCCGGGCAAACACCCGCACGGGGAAGGGCTGTCCGGCTTCGTTGGCCAGGTACACCTGCTGACCCACCGTCAGCCCCTCGGCACCGGGCAGCTGCCGCACATCCACGGTGAAGAACGCCCGGGGATCCGGCATGCCGTAGGCCTCCTCCGGCATCAGGTGGATATCCACAGCCTGGCCCACCTCCATGTCCGCCACAGCGGTGTCGAAGCCCTTGATCATCATGCCCGCGCCGCAGACGAATTCCAAAGGCTCGCCCCGGTCATAGGAGGCGTCGAACTGGGTGCCGTCGTTGAAGGTGCCGCGATAGTGCACCCGGCAGGTCTTGCCCACATTGCGTCCCTGCTTGCCGCAACTTTCCCCACAGCAGGCCTCGCCGTCGTGATGATGGCAGGTGGCGTCGCCGGGCTGCAGCTCGCCCCGCAGATAAGCCTCCACCGCCGTGTCCGCGTCTCCGGAGGCACCGGGGATCAGGGTGATGCCGCGCTCCGCCAGGGCCGTCTGGGCACCGCCGTCGATGCCGCCGCAGATCAGCACATCGATCTTGTTTTCAGCCAGCACACCCGCCAAGGCGCCGTGGCCGCTGCCATCAGAGGAAAGGACCCGGCTGGAAACGATCCTGTTGTCTTCCACTTCATAGACCTTGAAGCTCTCCGTCCGGCCGAAGTGCTGGAAGATGCTTCCGTTCTCATAGGTGACCGCAATACGCATCGTGTCATTGCTCCTTTATCGTGAGGGTTACCCGCCAATTGTAATACAAAGCCCGGCGGCCGTCAAGGCGTTACGCGGTTTTCCGCACCACATGTAGTCCACAGAGGATAACCAGCCCGGAGCCGACCAGCTGCAGCGGCGTCATGTGCTGATGCAGCACCAGGGCCCCGGCAATGGCCGTAAACACCGGCAGGAAGTTCAGATAGATGCCGGATACCGTGGTGCCCAGGTCGATCAGCCCCCGTACCTCGATGATGTAGCCGAAGCCTGTGGTCAGGATGCCCATGCCGATGATGCTGATCCAAAGGTCTCCCGCGGCGATCTCCGCCGGACGCCGGAGCAGCGCGGGGATGAGCATGAGAGCCACCGCGCCGACGGATTCGTAGAGGGTGATGGCCTCCGGGCTGAAGGAGCGGTCCAGCGCGCGGGCCACGTACCCGTAGGCGATCCAGATGATGACGCACAGCACGCAGGACAGGATGCCGATCACGCTGCCGTCCCCCTGACCGTCCCACACCGCCAGGACCAGGCCGACGATCGACAGCAGGATGACCATCAAAATGCGCGGCTCCGGCCGGGTGCGGCGGACACAGCAGTCCACCAGATAGGAGGCCGCGGGCAGGAAGCCCAGAAGCACCGTGACCTGCGCCACCGGCAGGTATTTGTAGGCCGTGTATTCAAAAAAGAAGTACAGCACATCCCCCAGCACCGTGGCCAGCAGCAGCAGCGGAACATCCTTCTTCCCGGGCAGGCGCAGTCCCTCCCGCAGATGCACGAATATCGCCAGCACAGGGATGGAACACAGGGTCTTGAAGCACAGCAAAAAGATCTGACTCATGGATTCCACCGCCGTGGAGACCGTTACCGCGTCCACCGTCCAGATGAGCAGCAGCACCAGCATCAGCCCATGGGTTGCTTTTTTGTTTCGCATAACTGCCTTTCCCGCAATAAATATTACTTCACGTTAAAATATTCGTGACGAATGGTTGCTTTTCCTTCCCGGCCTTGACAGGGAAATTTGTGCTGTGTATACTGTGACCGAAAAAACATTTTCAGTCACAGAGGTGACAGACGATGAGCTATATTTCCTTTCAGGAGGTTTGCAAGGACTACCACACCGGCGAAACGGTGGTCCACGCGGCCAATCATGTGAATTTCGAGATCGAGCAGGGCGAGTTCTGTGTGGTGCTGGGCCCCAGCGGCGCCGGCAAGACCACCATCCTGAACCTGCTGGGCGGCATGGACAAGGCCACCTCCGGTACCATCACCGTAGGCGGCAAGGTAGTGACCGGCATGAACGGCCATCAGCTGACAGAATACCGGCGGCTGGATGTGGGCTTCGTGTTCCAGTTTTATAATCTGATGCCCAACCTGACCGCCCTGGAGAATGTGGAGCTGGCCCAGCAGGTATGCAAAAACGCGCTGGATCCCAGGGAAGTGATGGAGCAGGTGGGCCTGAAGGAGCGCATGAGCAACTTCCCCGCCCAGCTCTCCGGCGGCGAGCAGCAGCGCGTTTCCATTGCCCGGGCACTGTGCAAGAATCCGGCCCTGCTCCTGTGCGACGAGCCCACCGGCGCCCTGGACAGCAAGACCGGCGAGCAGGTGCTGGAGCTGCTGAAGCGCCTGTGCCGGGACTTCAACACCACCGTGGTCATCATTACCCACAATGCCAACATCGCCCAACTGGGCAACCGGGTCATCCGCATGAAGAACGGCGGCGTGGAAAGCATCACGATGAATGAGCATCCCGCCAATGTGGAGGATGTGACATGGTAAACGAACCGCTGAGAGCCACCCAGGTCAAGGGACGGCGCAGAGGCGTCCTGACCCGCAAGCTGTTCCGGGACATGCGCCGCAGCGCCATGCAGTTCATCGCCATGATGATGCTGTGCTTTCTGGGCACCTGGTGCTTTTCCGGGCTGGATGCCAACTGGCGCACCATGGACCGCTCCTTTTCCACTTACTTTGAAGAAAACAACGTGGCCGATTTCTGGATCAAGGGCAGCGGCTTTACCGCTTTGGAGCTGGAGCGGCTGGAGCATCTGGACGGGCTGGAGGCCACCATCGGCCGCTCCTGGCTGACCGTGGACTGTCCCGACCTGGGCGATGATGTGACCGTGACCATGCATGCCTATGACGGCGAAATGACCATCAACATTCCCTATCTTCGATCCGGCAGTCTGCTGGATCCCGGGGACAAGCGGGGCATCCTGGTCGAGGAGCAGTTTGCCCAGGCCCAGGGGCTGTCGGTGGGCGATCACCTGACGCTGTCTGTCAGCGGCACGGAGATCACCTTCATCATCCGGGGCACCGTGCTTTCGCCGGAGTACCTGGTCACCAGCAAGGATGTGGCGCCCTCTCCATCCACCTATGGCTATGTGTTGCTGAACCGCTGCGCCGTTTCCTTCCTGCCCATCAATGAAGTGATTGCCACCCTGGCCCCCGGCGCGGATGAGGATGCCGTGAAGCAGTCCATCTGCGACCTGCTGCCCGCGGCCCTGGTGACCACGGTCAACACCAACAGCGGTACGGCCACCTCCCACAGCTTCGTGGCCATGTTCCGCAACATGAGCTATCTGTTTCCGGTGCTGGTGTACGCCATCGCCACCATGATCGTGGTATCCACACTGACCCGCATGATCGAGAACCAGCGCATCCAGATGGGCACGCTGAAGGCCCTGGGTTTCCCGGCCCGGAAGATCCGCAACCATTACCTGGCCTACGCCCTGGTGCCCTCCTTTGTGGGCTCGCTGACAGGCCTTTATGCCGGTCTGTATACCCTGCCGGATGTCATCTGGGCCATGGTCACCCACAACTCGCGCATGCCCTACATGCTCCGCTCGGATATTTCCGTACTGAGCTGGTGTGCCTTTGTGGGCACCATCGTGCTGAGCCTGGTGGTCTGCTGGTTCGTTTACAAGAAGGCCGCCCGGGAGTGCGCCGCCGACCTGCTGCGCCCCAAGCCCCCGAAGAACGGTACCCGCATCCTGCTGGAGCGCTGGACCGGACTGTGGACCCGGCTCTCCTTCAACACGAAGATGGTCATCCGCAATATCTTCCGCAACTTCGGCCGTTCGTTCCTTTCCTTTGTCGGCGTATTCTGCTGCAATATGCTCATCGTCTGCTCCTTCAGCCTGCAGTACTCCATCCCCACCTTCATCAGCGCCTACTATACCGGCACGCATGTTTATGATATGCGGGTGGACCTGGAGAGCGGCGCAGGTACCCTGGAGAGCTATCAGAACCGTTTGAAGGCCGAAAAGATCGAGGGCATCATGGAGGTCAGTGTTTCCGCCGTGGGGCCGAACCAGACCCGCGCCTGCCTGCTCACCGTGATCCCTGAGGGGCAGGAGCTGCTGCGGCTGGGTGAAGATCAGACGCTGATGGAGATGCCGGAGACCGGTGCCTGCGTCAGCCGCAAGCTGTGCACCCTGCTGGGCCTGCAGGAAGGCGATACCATTACCATGTACATGACCGGGGATGACGATCCGCTGGAGCTGCCCATCACCGCCATCGCGGAGACCAACATCGGGCAGGGCGTGTTCGTCAGCCGCACCGTGTGGGAGGGCTGCCGCAAGGGAGAATTCGCCCCCACGGCGCTGCTGATCAAGGGTCCCGCGGAAGGACTGGCGGAGGAGCTGACCGACATGGATGAGGTTTCCTCGCTCAAGTATCCCGCTGACCAGAACCGGCAGACGCTCTCGGTGATGGACTCCACCACCGTCATGTTCAGCATCCTGTCCGGAGCGGCCCTGCTGCTGGCCTTCATCATCTGCTACAACATGGGCCTGATGAATTTCACCGAGCGCACCAGGGACTACGCCACCCTGAAGGTGCTGGGCTACCATCAAAAGGAGATCCGCCGGCTGATGATGCGGGAGCAGGAGGCCATCTCCATCCTGGCCACGCTGCTGAGCATCGGACCCGGCATGCTGCTGACGAAGATCATTCTGAAAATGTGCGAAATGGAGAGCATGGTCTGGACCGCCAGCTTCAATCCCTGGGATATCGTCAAGGCCTGTGCTATCTCCATCGCCTTTGCCTGGCTGATCGAGCGCTTCCTGACCCGCAAGGTCAAGACCATCGATATGGTGGAAGCCCTGAAGTCCGTTGAATAAGAGAAAAAATTTCGCGCCTGTCGGCGCGACCAAAGGGCTTTCCGATCGCCCTTTGGAAACCTTCGGTTGCATTGCTGACTTGAACTTTGCATAAAGAAAGGAAGATCCCCATGAAAAAGCTGACTGCGCTGCTCCTCTCCCTGCTGATGCTGGGCACTACCGCCCTGGCGGAGACCGACCTGAGCGGCTATTCCGCCACCAATGCCACCGTGCAGGCCGTGCATTTCACGGATATCACCGCGCCGTGCTCCGGCACGCTGACAAGCTTTGACCTGAACGCCGGAGACACGGTGGCCGCCGATCAGGCGCTCTTCTCCCTGCTGACCACCGATATCTGCGCCGCGGAGGACGGCACCGTGACCGCCGTGTTTGCCCAGGAAGGGGATGACGCCTCCGCCGTGATGGCCTCCTACGGTTCCCTCGGCGCCATGGACGCCGTATACGATCAGCGCATCAACTGCACCACCTCCGGTGCCTATAATGAGGACGAAAACAAGATCCTGCATATCGGCGAGACCCTGTACTTCAAATCCGGCAAATCCAATAAAGAGAAGGGCAGCGGTGTGGTGATCTCCGTGAAGGGCAGCAGCTATGTGGTGGAGATACGCAGCGGTACCTTCAGCGCCGGTGAGACCATGACCATGTATCGTGACGATGATTATGATGCCAAGGATAATGTGGGCAAGGGGACAGTGGCCCAGCGGGATCCGTTGATCTTCTCCGGCAGTGGCATTGTGTCTCAGGTGCATGTTGCCGCCGGGCAGAAGGTCTCCAAGGGGGATAAGCTGTTCTCCCTGCTATCCGCCGACGCCGACCGCAACACGAAGCCGCAGATCACCGCGCCGGCTGCGGGCGTTATCGGTACCGTGGCCGTTACCAGCGGTCAGCAGGTGTGGAAGGGCGAACTGCTCTGCCGCCTGTATCTGACCGATCAGCTGGAGATCACCGCGGATGTGGATGAGGTGGATCTGCATGATCTGTCTGTCGGCAGCCAAGTCTATGTGACGCTGGATACGGACAAGGACACGGTGCTCACCGGTCAGGTGACGGAGATCTCCGCCCTGGGCGTCACCCGTACCAATGCCGCCTATTACACCGTGCATGTTCAGGTCAGCACCGCAGGCAGCATGCTGCTGGGCCAGAGCGCCAGCCTGTATCTGCCCAGAAAGTGAGGAAGTCCCCATGGCCGCACCATTCACGCCTGAGGAACAGCAAAAGATCCGTCAGGCCCTGCGCTCCGCCGCCCTGCGCCATGCCCGCGCCGACGGTATGAAGCGCACCACCGTGGACAGGCTGACGGAGGAGACCGGCATCTCCAAGGGCGCGTTCTATCACTTCTATCCCGCCAAGGAAATGCTTTTCCTGGACATGCTGGAAAGCTGGTACCAGGAGATCGCCCGACAGGCGGAAACGCTCAGCAAGGCCCATCCCGAGCTGCCCCCGGTGGAGCGCGGCATGCTTATGCTCCGGGAGACCATCCGCTGCATGAGCTCCGCTTCCCTTTCCCGCTTCATCCGGGACGATGTGCCCGCCCTCCTGCGCAAGCTGCCGGAGGATGTGCTGCGGGAGCATTACACCAGCGATGATGAATTCATCCTGCATCTGCTCCACATGGCGGACATCCCGCTGAAGGTGAAGGAGGATGTGGCGGTAGCCATCGTCAAGCTGCTGCTCATGAGCCTCATCAACGCCGGAGACATCGGCCCCAGCTATCCGGAAGCGCTGCAGGCCCTTTCCGACAGCGCATGCCGCCAGCTGATCGTCGGTCAGGAGTGAGTATTTGCGGAAAACGGTTGACAATTTGCCCTTGAGTAAAGTATAATACAGTTATTGCATGGATCATCCATGCGGAAAGGGGAAATTGCATATGAAGAAGTTTCTTGCTCTGCTGATGGCCGTTATCATGGTGCTCAGTTGCGCCGCTTTCGCTTCCGCCGAAAGCACCGTGCCCGGTGAAGGCATGGAAGCCGTGGATCCCGCGCTGCTGGCCGCTGCCCAGGCTGAGGGTGAGCTGGTCGTGTACGGCTCCTGCGAGGAAGCCTACCTGTCCGCCGCCTGCAAGCATTTTGAAGAGCTGTATGGCATCAAGGTGAGCTACCAGCGCCTGTCCACCGGTGAGGTTCAGGCCAAGATCGAAGAGGAAGCCGGCAATCCCAGCGCTGATGTCTGGTTCGGCGGCACCTCCGATCCCTATGCCGAATCCGCCACCAAGGGCCTGTTGCTGCCCTATGAAGCCACCAACGCCTCCCACATCTCCAACGCCAACTTCCGCGATGCCGACGGAAACTGGTACGGCATCTACAAGGGCATCCTGGGCTTCATGGTGAACACCGAGGAGC
>R14__coassemble_165_pt1 | contig 56680 bp, 61 predicted proteins | sample R14__metabat2_high_PE_026 | metagenome-assembled genome bin R14 | reverse complement strand
ATGGCCATGCTGGTCATTGCCCTGTTTACCGGCCAATGGGTCACCCGCGGGCACAGCTATTACTCCTACACGCTGCAGGCTCTCTCCTGGCTGGACGGCCATTTGGAGCTGGTGGACGGCGCGGACTACACCTGGCTGGAGCTGGCCATTTATCAGGGAAAGTACTATGTCAGCTTCCCTCCCTTCCCCTCCTATGTGCTGCTGCCCTTTGCCGCGGTGATGGGTCTGAACACCCCGGACGGCTGGATCGCCCTGGCCTTCGCCATGCTTTCCTGCATCTACGCCACGCGGCTGTATATCTCCGTGACCGGAGGCACCCGGCACCTGATGCTGTTGGTGCTTTTCCTGCTGCTGGGCAACGGCTACCTGTATCTGACCATGAACGGCTGGGTCTGGTTCATCGCCCAGAACATGTGCTTCTCCCTGAGCATGATCGCCTTGTATGAAGCATGGGAGGGGCGGGGTTGTCTTTCCTTCACCCTGTGGGCCTGCGCTTTGGGCTGCCGCCCCATGACCGCGCTGTACTTTCCGTTGCTGGTCTGGCTTACAGTCCGGCACTGGAAGCTCGCCGTTCCGGGCACCACCCTCCCCCGCCTGATCGCGAAAAAATGGTACTGGGCCATCGGGCCGATGCTGCTGGCCGCCTCCTATATGACACTGAACTATCTGCGCTTCGGCAACGTGCTGGAATTCGGCCATAATTATCTGCCGGAGTTCACCCGCACCAGCACCGGCCAGTTCAATCTGAGCTATCTGCTGCGCAATTTGAAGGCCTACCTGACCCTGCCCGAATGGACCGATGACTGGAGCGCCGTCTCCTTCAATCCGATCGATGGGGTGGCCTTCTATCTGGTCAATCCGCTGCTGGCTTTGCTGATCCCGGTATGGATCTTTGCCGGCATCAAAGGACGAAGGAACGCCGCCTGGTTCATGCTGCCGCCGCTGCTGATCGCCCACGTGCTTATCATCTGCCTGCACCGCACCCTGGGCGGCGTCCAGTTTGGCAACCGCTACCTGGTGGATCTGCTGCCCTGGGCCTTCCTGGGGCTGCTGCTTTGGAAGCCGAAGGATGAACGCTTCTCCTGGGTCATAACCCCCTTCGCCGTGCTGGGCATTGCCGTCAATCTCATCGGCACGGTGCTCTCCTACAACAATCTGCTTTGAAAGGATATTTCTGGTATGGTGGTAGAAGAAATCCGCCTGGGGGATGTGGTCCAGACCCGTAAGACCCATCCCTGCGGCTCCGCCGAGTGGACCGTCATCCGCACCGGCGCGGATATCAAGATCAAATGCTCCGGCTGCGGCAGGATCGTCATGATGGACCGGGAGACCTTCCTCAAGCGCCGGAAGAAGCTGCTGAAGCAGGGACCGGAGCCGGTCGTCCTGCCGAGGGCTGAGGATTGATCCTGCTGATCGATCTGGTTGCCGTCCTGCTGCTGGTGCTGTTCCGTCTGCTGGTGGGCTTTCCGGTCCGGGTCAAGGGCAGCAGCATGATCCCCACGCTCCGGGAGCGGCAGCTGCTTTGGGTAGAACGGACCCGGCGCTTTCACCGGGGCGATATCGTCATCTGTCACTTTCCCAACCGCTACCGCGGGAAGCACAAGCTGATCCCCCAGCTGTTCGTCAAGCGGCTCATCGGCCTGCCGGGTGAGACGCTCGCCCTGCGGAACGGTCACCTGTTCATCGACGGCGTCTGCCTGGAGGAGACCTATCTGCCCTCCCGGCGTTCTGTTTATTCCGCGCTGCCCAGGAGCTGGACCCTGGGCGAAGGGCAGTTCTTCGTGATGGGAGACAACCGGCCCTTCTCCCACGACTGCCGGCGGATCGGCCCGCTGGACCGCAGCCTGATCGTGGGACGGGTCAGCACCGTGCTCCTGCCGACGGCCGCTTTCCATCACTTCACGCCGCCGGAATACCCGGTCCTTGAGTCAGGAAATATGACAAATACAGCAGATATTGTTTCAGATTGTTAAGAAAGTTCTTGCATGCCGCAATATTTTATGGTATACTGCCTTTGGCTGATTCGCGCAGCTGCGCTTTGTCATATGCAAAAGCCGAAGACAGAAAGGGCTGGTGAAAACCATGCGTAAATGGACTGCTTTGCTTCTGGGGATCATGCTTCTTTGCGGGCTGCTGCTCTGCGGCACTGCCCTGGCGGAGGAGCTGAGCCTCACCAATGTCTATGCCACGGTCACCGTCTCCTCCACGGATTATATCGTGCTGACCAAAAACAATCTCTCCCAGCATCCCGAGTGGCTGGAGAGCCATGGCATGACCAGCGAAATGATGCTGGAGGATTGGGAAGCCCGCGGTGTTTATGCCCAGGCCTGGTCCCGGGGCGATGATGTCTGCCTGGAGATCTCCGCCATTCAGGATGAGCCCGCCCAGCAGTATTACAGCATCAATAACCAAACCTCCGAGATCCGCAAGACCTATCGCATGAACCATACCGGCGGCGTATATTACGGCGACCAGGGCTACACCTATACGGAAGCCGTCTGGAAGACCGGCAAGGCGTACGGCCGCTGGCTGCTGCTGACCTACAAGTACAGCAGCTCCGAAAGCAGCCATCGCGGCTATCAGTACCGCACCATCCGCAACGGCTACACCATCACCCTGGACTACCAGATCTATGGCCGCGACTACACCAAGGCCGATCTGAAGGCCATTCAGGCGGTCATGTCCACCTTCAAGTTCACCCAGGTGCTGAGCAAGCCCAGCAACTATGTGTGCAAGGTCGCCTTCACCAGCGAACCGCCCACGGAAACCACCACCGGCAAGATCTCCATCGCCGGTACCTGCGATGCGGGCCTGCACCTGACCGCCGTGGCCATGCGCATGTCCTCCTCCGATAAGGTGCTGGCGGAGGATACCGCCGGCAAGACCGGCAAATTCAGCATCGATTTCAAGCTGCCCAGCGAGGGTACCTGGCTGGTGACCCTGACCGTGGACAAGGACGGCACCGTCACCGAGGAAAAGGTCTTCGATATCACCACCTATTCCTCCAGCCTGCTGAAGGTGACCTGGACCAATCCCATCCCCACCGAGATCACCGGCGACACCATGACCATCAGCGGCACCACACTGAAGAACACCACGGTGCAGTGCATCGTGGGCGACAACTACACCAAGCAGATCACCACCTCCGGCAAGGGGACCTTCTCCTTCAAGGTGCCCACCTCCGAGGCCGGTGAGTACGATATCGTGCTGGTTTTCCAGAAAAAGGGCTATGATACCCGCCGCTTCACCGGCGTTGCCACCCGCACCATCTCTGAGGATGAACTGCGCGACAAGGCCCGGGAGCAGGCAGTGAAGCCCTCCTACACCACCCTGGTGGAGAAGATCAAGGGCTACACCGGCAAGACCCTGACCTACAGCATGTACGTGACCAGCGTAAGCAAGAGCGGCGACGAATGGGTCATGCTGATGGCCATGAGCAGCACCAAGAACGGCTACAAGAATCTGGTGGCCGTCACCTCCGAGACCGAGCCCAACGTAACGGTGGGCAGCCAGTACCGCATTTACGGTACCTGCGTCGGCACCTATATGGTGCAGGAGGAAGGCTCCGGCGAAAAGTATTATCCCTGCCTGGAGCTGCTCTGGATCGAGTAATGTTTTCCTTCAGCCCGCCGTCATTCCGCGGCGGGCGTTTTTCATTCCTGAGGAGGTCATCCTATGAAACGTGTATTGATCCTGCTCCTGGCACTGCTGATGCTGCTTTCCGTCACAGCCTTTGCCGAAGAGCTTTCGGCTACTCCGACGGATCTGGAAGCAATCGGCTCGGATGAAGCCGCTGCCGACGAGGAACCGGCACAGGCGGGCGGCCTGTATGTGGATGGCGTTCTGCTGCCCTCCAAGAGCAAGCTGTCCCTGGATATCTCGGATGTGGTCACCTATCGCGGCGGTCTGGAGCTCATCAAGGTCAAGGTGGGCTCCTCCAAGGTCCTGCAGGCGGAGCAGCCGTCTGCTTATGAGCTGAGGCTGACCCCCAAGAAGACCGGCACCAGCAAGCTGACCCTGACCTGGGCAGACGGCAGCCGTACGGTCTATACCGTAGTCATCAGCGACCGGACCGTTGCCACCGGCATCACGCTGAGCGACCAGGGAACCGTTCTGCTCAGCCTCTACGATACCTATCAGGCACAATGCACCCTGACACCTGCCACTGCCGTTTCCGCTGTCAGTTATAAGGTCTCCTCCTCCAGCCTGGCCTCTGTCAGCGCAGACGGTCTGGTGACTCCCTTGAAGACCGGCACGGTGACCCTGACCGCCACCGCCAACCGGAAAAAGGCCACCGTCAAGCTGAAGATCTATGACCCTTATCCGCCCCGAAGCATCTCTCTGGACCAGGGCAGTGCCCTTTCCCTGTCCGTAGGAGATGAGCTGCAGCTGACCACCAGGCTCCAGCCGGATACCGCCCGGGCCAGACTGACCTGGAAGAGCAGCAAGGCTTCCGTAGTCTCTGTCACCGGGGACGGCCGCATCACCGCCCTGAAGGAGGGTACCGCCACCATCACCGTCACAACCCACAACAAAAAAAAGGCCACGATCAAGGTCACGGTCTCCGATCCCTATAAGGTCAAATCTCTGCGACTGAACTACAGCGGCACCATCTCCTGGCCCAGTACAGAGCCCCTGACCCTGACCTGGACCGCCGAAACCTATGGTGGAGACGCCTATCCCGTCCGCGCCTCCGATATGACCTGGAGCACCAGCAACAAGCGTGTGGCCACCATTGACGCGGATGGCAACGTGACCGTCAACAAGGCCGGAACCGTCACCTTTACCCTGAAGGCTTCCGGCAGCAAAGCCAAAGCCACGGTACGCTTCAAATTCATCCTCACCGCACCGCTGCGCAGTCTGGGGATTTCCCCCGGCACGGTCTCCGTTTTCATTGATGACACGCAGCAGCTGAAACCGGTTTTTACGCCCTCCAACGCCGAGCTGCTGACCGATCTCCAGTGGGTCTCCGGCGATCCTTCCATCGCCACGGTGGATGAAAACGGCCTGCTCACAGGCCATGCCGCCGGTATGACGGTGATCCGGGTCATTGACACCAAAACGGAGATCTATGCCTCCGTCTTCGTCAAGGTCACCTATCCGCCCCAGTACCGCGCCCTGTTGTGTGTGGAACCCACCACGGTAAGCTCCACCGTCAACGGGATCGACTGCACGGGATACTATGGTCGGGAGACCGACCTCGCCTCCATGGTCGCCATGCTTGGCAAGCAAAACTATGGTGGGCGGCGTTATTCCATTGATTCCCTCTACCGGTCCTCCGCCCAGACCGTGCTGACAAAGCTTTCCGCCATCGCAAATGTCGCACACGAGAACGATGTGACCCTGTTCTTCTTCATGGGGCATGGGAATCAGGACGGCACGCTGTGCTTCTATGATGGCTCCACGCTGCCCATTTCCACGCTGAAGGGTGCTCTGGATGCCATTGAAGGCAAGGTCATCGTATTGCTGGGCAGCTGCTACAGTGGCAGCACCATTGCCCGCGATCTGTCCTCTGCCTCCCCTTCCGCCTTCAATCGTTCGGTCATCAATACCTTCAACAGCGGTGATCGTGTCCGCAGCCTGATCCAAATGGCTGACGGCGAGGTCCAGCCTGTCACCGATGCACTGCTGGACAGCCTGGACCCCACCGGCGAGGTTCCGCGCACCGGCGAGCTGCTGACATAGAACAAGTATTATGTATTGACTGCCGCAGCGGCCGATCAGGAGAGCTGGAGCCACTTTGATTATACCTACACAGCCGATTACGCCGCCACCGGCCATTTCACCGTTACCGAAAGCACCAGCTACAGCTACTTCACCCGCGGATTGACCCGGGCCGGCGGCTGGGATGGTATCACCGGCAAAAATCAGTGGACCCGGGGCACCCGTACCCTGGCCAAGGTCTACTCCGAAGTCGCCAAGTACTGTAAGAAGGACTCCGCCTGGAAGAGTGATGTGCAGGTCTTCCCCAGCGGCTCCTCCTATGTGCTCTTTTCCCGCTGAGCAGCAAACGCTCCCCAACCCCACGCCCGCCTGGCGTGGGGTTTTATAAAGCAGCAAAAAGACCGTCTCGCAGGGAGACGGCCCTTGGAATTCAATGGTTTCGTCAGGGCAGATTGGCGATGAACTGGGTGAGCCACTCGCGGTCGTAGAAGTTGCTGACCTTGCTGATGGTGAAATCAGGCGTGGCTCCCTGATCCACGCTGTAGTAGCTGCCGTTCTTCACCGTGCAGATGTGGCGGCTGCCAGAGTAGCAGAACATGGTGCCATCCGCGGTAATGGAGGTCTGCACCACGCAGGCGCCGCCGCCGCTGGTCTGGCCCAGCAGCACGACCTTGCCGCTTTCCTTGAACAGGCAGGGCACCAGGTTGCCGCAGGAGAAGCTGTTGGCGCTGGTCAGGCAGTAGAGCTCCAGGCCGCGGCCGTCGAGGGTATCGTCAGTGGTGATCCTGCCGTCCAGGTTGACGTCGGCCTGATAGACCGTGGTGTAGTAGGCTGTGGTAGTGGGATCGGTGGTGGAGAACTTGCAGTCACCGGTCATCCAGGAGACCACAAAGAAGGCAGTATCAGCCGCGCCGCCGCCGTTGCAGCTCAGATCGAGCACCACCTTGCGGATGGGGCTGTCCTCGCGGGTGATCTGGCGATGGGCGTAGGCGATCAGGGAGATGGTGTCATAGTCGATGTATTGCTCTATGTTAGCCCAGTAGCCGTCGGCATAGTAGGAAACGGAGCCGTCATAGTAGAAGACATCGAAGGTGACGTAGGCGGTGTCGCCGATCTCCTGATAGGGTGCACTGACCTTGTAGTTCTGCTCGTGATATTCCTCCTCACGCTTTTCGGCAAGACCGGAGGCCACGCGGGCATTGTTGAAGGCAGCCTGGGCGTTGAGGGTGTTCTGCATGGAGGAGGGGTAGGAGGTCGGAGTATAGGTATAGTTCACGCCGGCATAGGGGCCGGAAAGGGTCACGCCGCTGTGGAAATCGCTGAAGTAGGAGCGGGTCAGCTCCTTCAGGCCATGGTAGAAGGTCTTGCCGTCGGTGGACTGCAGCTTATCCGCGAGACCCATGGTGACGAAGAAGTCATCGAAGCTTTCGCTGATGCCGTGCTCGGCCTTGAGACCGTAGCGCAGGTCCAGCTCCAGGCACAGCACATTGTAGGTCAGCTTTGCCAGCGCTTCGGGACGCTCACCGGCCTCGATGGAGTAATAGTAATCGGCCATGGTCATTCCGTTTTCATCCTCGGTGGTATCGTCCAGCCGGTTGCCCACAAAGGTGTACGTACAGCCATTCAGGTAAACAAGGCCCAGCATGCTGCCGCAGTTGAAGACATTGTTCATCACTGCGAGCGGGAGATAGAGGTCGTCCTCCGTCCAGAATGCTTTGATATCATAATCGTCGAAGGAGCCCATGATGCCGGCACCGGCACGGGCATAGGAGACCTCGCCGTCAGCACGAGTGAGCAGGTTGATCAGGGGGGTGCCGTCCTCTCCCAGGACCACCTCACCCATAGCATTGGTCTGCGTGGAGGCGATGGTCAGGATATCGCCGCCGTTGATCGAGCCCTTGATGGCGTTGAAAAGGTCCAGGTCGCTGAAGTAGAACATGTTGCCGTCGCGGATAAACTACACGGTGGCGCCGTTTTCGCGGGAAACGGTCAGGCTGCCGTCCTCCATGGTGATGAGAGGCATGGTGAGCAGGCCGCTCTGCGCGAGGACGCCATAATATTCGCGCACGCTGACGTAGGCCACAGAGGGCTCATCCGCAGGGACAGCGATCACGTCCTCTATGGTGAGCAGGCCGAGGGGGGAAACGCTGCGGGAAACGCAGTCCACATAGACCAGCCCCTCGGGCAGGGGGGTGCTCCGCTTGGTCTCTACCGCCTGACGGGTCTGCTCCAGGGCCTCGTCGAGCATTTGCTGCATCTGTTCCTTCATCAGGCGGTCCATTTCCTCCTGGCTGAGGGCTTCGGTGCTTTCCGCCACCGCCTCCGAGAGCGCGGAGAACGAGGTGAAGCACAGGCAGAAAGCGAGCAGCAGGGCAAGAAGCTTCTTCATTGGTTCCCTTCCTTTCCGATGTGTCGTGCATGTTTGCCGGAGATCGTTTGCAGATCGGCGTTCATGCGATCCTCCTGTGTCTCTCAGGGCAGGGTATCCAGGTACTCAGACAGCCACTGGCGGTCATAGTAGTTGGACGCGTGGCGGATGACGAAATCCGGCTCCACGCCCTGATCCACGCTGTAATAGCTGCCGTTCTGCACGGTGCACAGCAGGGTGTTGCCGGAATACTTGAAGACCGTACCGTCCGCGGTGATCGAGGGGCGAACCACACAGGCGCCGCCGCCGCTGGTCTGGCCCAGGAGGGTCACCAGGCCGCTCTCCTTGCAGAGGGCGGGCACCAGGTTGCCGCAGGAGAAGCTGGAACCGGAGATCAGGCAGTACAGCTCATACTTATTGGTATCGAGGTGGTCCGCCTCGGTGATCCTGCCGTCCAGGTCCACATCCGCCTGATACACCACGGTGTATTTGGCGTCGGTCACGGGGTTGACGGTGGACACACGGCAGGTACCCAGCAGCCAGCTGGTCAGGTACACGCCCGCATTGACGGCGCCGCCGCCGTTGCAGCTGAGGTCGACCACCACCTTGCGGATGGGGCTGCCCTCCCGGGTGATCTGGCTGTTGGCATAGCTGATCAGGGCAAAATTGTCATGAGCGATGTAATCGGCAATATGCTCCCGGAATTCCGCGGAATAGTAGTCATACTCCTGATACTCAAAGGTATCGAAGGTGATGAAGGCGGTATCCCCGACCTCCTCATAATTGTTCAGGATCACCAGGTCGCCGTCCACAAAGTCCGTCAGACCGGCGAGATACCGTGCCTCCGCAAAGTGATCGTCGGAATAGGTCATCACCGCGTTGGAGGCCGGGCCGGAGGTCACCTTGTACGAATAGTCCGGGCCGGCATAGGGACCCGCCAGATCCACCGCACTGTGGAAGTCCGCCAGGTAGGCATCGGTCAGGGTAATCAGCGCGTTGTAGAAGGACCGGCCGTCGGGATCCAGCATCTGCTCCTTCAGGCCGATGGTCTCCAGGTAATCATCCATGCCGTCCAGGATGCCATGCTCGGAGGACAGGCCGTAGTTCAGGGTCAGCTCCAGGCACAGCAGGTGATAGTTGAGCTGCACCAGCGCCTCCGGGCGTTCATAGTCCTCATTGGCATAGTAGTAGTCCAGCATGGTCAGGCCGTTCTCGTCCGTGGCGGTATCATCCGGCTGAGCGCCGTCGTACACGAACAGCACCTGATTCAGGTACACCATCTTGTAATAGCTGCCGGCGCGGAACAGGTTGTTGAGCACAGCCATGGGCAGGTAGAGATCATCATCGGTCCAGAAGGCCGGGATCTCAAAGTCGTCCAGGCTGGCGCCGACCATGGCACCGGAACGGCTGAAGGAGACCGTGCTGTCCTTGCGCTCGATCAGGAAGATCAGCGGCTGGCCGTCCTCGCCCAGCAGGATATCATCATTGTCATCGGTCTGATAGGGCTCGGTGGTCACCCGGTCGCCGCCGCTGCTGTTCATGGGGTTGAGGTTGAACAGGTCCACATCCTCAAACAGGAAGCTGTTGTCCTCGCGCTGGAACTCAACGGAACTGCCATTGGCGCGGGAAGCGATCAGGCCGCCCTCATCCTGGATGACCTCCACCGCGTAAGCAGGGGTCAATTCCTTCAGAAGATCATAGAAATCCCGTACGCTCATATACATCACGGAGGTATCCCCGTTCAGGAAGGCCCCCATCACGGCATAGGTCACCAGTTGGCCGTCATCCTCCATCAGGATCGGCACCACGGACTCCGTCATTCCTTCCGGCAGCTGCTTTTCCTCTTCGGCAAGGGCAGCAAGGGAAACCAGGCACAGCGCCAGGGCCAGCACCAGGGTCAGAAGCTTTTTCATGCTGTGCACTCCTTCCTCAGGGCAGAGTCGCGATGTATTCGGTCAGCCACTCACGGTCGTAGAAGTGCTCCAGCTTGCGGATTACATAGTCCGGGGTGATACCCTGGTCGATGCTGTAATAGCTGCCGTTCTTCACGGTGCAGAAGCGGCGATTGCTGGAGAAGTTGAGGATGGTACCGTCGGCGGTAATGGACGGACGGACCGCGCAGGTGCCGCCGCCCGAGGTCTGGCCCAGCATGGTCACCTTGTCGCTCTCCTTCAGGATGGCAGGCGTCAGGTTGCCGCAGGAGAAGCTGGAGATGGAGGTCAGGCAATACAGGTCATACTTTTCGGCATCCAGGCAGTCATTGGCCGTGATCTTGCCGTCCAGGTCCACGTCCGCCTGATAGACCACCGTGTAGTTGGCGCCGGTCACGGGGTTGGTGGTGGACAGGTTGCAGCTGCCCAGCATCCAGCTGATAACGAAGACCGCGGAGTTCACGGCGCCGCCGCCGTTGTTGCTCAGATCCAGCACGACCTTGCGGATGGGGCTTTCATCGCGCTTGATCTGGCTGTTCGCATAATAGATCAGGGCAATGTTGTCCTGGCCGATGTAATCCGCCACATTGTTCTTGAAATCATCACTGTAGTAATCCAGGCCGAGGTAGGTAAAGCTGTCAAAGGTAATGTAGGCGGTATCACCCACCTCCTGGTAGAACTGGGTGAGGGTATAAACCGTCTTGCCGTCCTCGTTCTCGCTGACAGTCACCAGGTCGCTGGCGCCGCGGGCCACCTCGAAGCGGTCGCAGGCATCGATCATGGCCGCGGTAGAGGCCGGCAGGCTGGTGGGCTTGTAGGTATAGCTCTCACCGGCATAGGGGCTGGATTTTTTCACGCCGCTGTGGAAGTCGGCAAAGTAAGCACGGGTCAGGGTCGCCAGGGCGCGAACGAAGGATTGGCCATCCTGGTCCAGCATCTGCTCCTTCAGGCCCACGGTTGCCAGGAACTGGTCGAAGTCATCGCCGATGCCATGCTCGGAGGCCAGGCCATAGTTCAGGTCCAGCTCCAGGCACAGCAGGTTATAGGTCAGCTCGGTCAGGGCCGCCGGACGGTCGCCCACGGTGGTGCTGTAATAATAGTCTGCCATGGTCATACCGTTGGCATCCACGACGGTGCTGTCGGGCAAAAGGCCGGGGATCAGGTACATGGAGCCGTCCAGGTAGACCATCTGATAATAGCTGCCCGCGCGGAACAGATTGTTCAACACCGCCAGGGGCACATAGAGATCATTCTCCGTCCAGTAGACCTGGATCTCGTAATCATCAAAGGAGGCACCCACCGCGGAACCGGTGCGGGTAAAGGACACGCTGCTGTCCGCGCGGGTGACCAGGCTGATCAGCGGCTGACCGTTTTCATCCAGCTTAACATCGCCGTTGCTGTCGTACTGATAGAGCGGGAAATTGACGATGTCGCCGCCGTTCACGGCATAGGAGGCCACATCATACAGGTCATAGTCCGTATAATAGAACTCGTTGCCCTCGCGCAGGAAGGTAACCGAGCTGCCATTGGAGCGGGTCGCCGTCAGGCCCAGCTCGTCCACGGTGACCTGCGGGGCATCGTCATGGCCAAAGTAGGACAGGCCGGAGAAGAAAGTCCGCACGCTCATGTACATCACGGAGTAATCGTCCTCCGTGAAGGCGCCGGTGTCCGACTGGGCAACCAGCGTATCCCCGGCGACCATGCGGTCGGTGATGGGCTTGTACACCAGTTCGTCCGGCAGCTCGGCGCTATGGTATCCGGTGGGCGCCGCGGTAGGTTCGGCCGTCTGCTGCTCCACGGGCATCACACCGATCGGCACCGCGGTCGTCACAGGGGTCACGCCGAGGAAGTTGTCCGCCAGCGCGGTGCAGGAGGCGGCCGCCATGCTTACGGCCAGGAACAACGCAAGAAGCTTTTTCATAAACAGGATCTCCCTTTCTCTGATTCAGGGGATAACAAAGGGCTTATGCCCTTTGCATAAATATACCATGGCCATCCTGAAAAAACAACCGCAAACACGAAATTACCGGCTCAGGCTTCCAGCATTTCTTTCGCCCGCCGCAGCACCGGCAGCTCCCGGTTGGCGATCAGCCTGCCGATGGGCGTACAGGCCCGCAGCCGGTATTCCGCGTCGGCCTCTTCCCAGGTCAGCCGCAGGGTGGACAAATGGAACTGCTCGATCTCATCCGGCATCAGATGCTTTTCACCGAAGGAGAGCGCCCGGCACAGGTAATAGTGGTTGATGTTGTGGCGATGGATCAGGTTGTAGTAGTCGCTGACGATGCCGATCTCCGCCAGCACCTCCACCTCCGCGCCAAGCTCTTCCTTCAGTTCCCGGCGGATGGCATCGGTCAGCGCCTCTCCCGGCTCCACGCCGCCGCCGGAGGTCTCGATCAGCGTGGCCTTGCCAAAGGCGTCCTCCCGGAAAGCACGGACGAAATAAAGGTACCCCTCGTCATCCACCACGATGGCCCGCACGATCTGCCGGTCATGATCGATGCCGCGCAAGGGCCATTCGGTATCCTGCAGCTCCAGGTTCAATGGTTCCATGTCGGATGCTCCTTCCGGATACTTTCCCCATAATAAAGATCGCCCCTCCTCATCAGAAGGGCGATGCTTTTGCGTAGATTTACTGGGCTTCCATCACGGAAGCAGCGATGACCTTGGCAATGGTGCCAAAGGTGCTGTCATCCACGCCGATGAACTGCAGCGTCAGCTCCACGCCGTCCGCCACAAAGTAGGAAAGGAAGAACTTGTTGGTCATATCGTTGCGGGTATAATACACGCAGGGAATACCATTCACCGTCTCCATACCGCATTCAGCGATGATATCCAGCGTCTTCAGATAGGCCAGGAACTCGCTGGGATCGGTTGCCTCCTCCGGCTTGGAGCAGCCCACCGCCAGGCCGCGGTCACGGGCTTCATTGTAGAAGATGGCGATATAGTTCTGCTGCTGCTGTTCCTCGGTGGGCGTCTCATAGACCAGGTCTTCGGAAATGGCAAACTGATAGGGAACGGCGTTCAGCTTCACGAAGCTGTAGCTGATGCCCATCTGCTCACGGATGGAAGTGGTATCGCTCCAGGTCACCGCCGCCACCTGACTCTCCTCCGCGGCCTTCCGGACAGAGCAGCTGATCACGCCGGCCTCCTGGGTCTGCTCATCGGTGGTCACACCGAAGAAGTTGAACACCAGCACCGCGGTATCGGGCATATAGAACGCGGCATACACATTGGTGCCGCCCACCCTGCGGTAGCTGATGGCATCCAAACCATTCACCACAAGCTCGGTCACGTTCTCGAAATCGGAGGACTGGCTGCGGATCGCGTCAGCCAGGCCGCTGATGCCGTTGTAGTCCGTCTGGGCATAAACCAGGACCGCCAGACCGAAGGTGCCGTCAGCATTGACATACTTGGCGCATACGCTGGCTTCCATCTCACTGTCGGTGGGATCGGTGTAGCTCAGGTTTTCGGGGATCCAATACTGGACGGGATACGCGTTGAGGGTACGGAAGCTGCCATCCAGGCCCAGCGCCTCACGGCGGGAAGTAATGTCCTCCCAGTTCACTATGACCGCTTCCGCCAGGGCAAAGGACATACTCCCCAGCACCAGACAAAGCACTGTCATGACCGCAATCAACCGCTTCATCATAAGAATACCGCCTTTCTGTGTCTCTGTTTCCTTTTCATGCCTCCCGGCACAGGGAATAGGATATCATAAAAGTTTTCCAAAGTAAACGGCTGAAGCGCCCGAGCGGGCTGTTTTTTTTCGGAAAAAGGTGCTACAATAGCTTCATCAAAACATTGCGGAAAAGGATGTGGAGCGCATGACCTCAGGAAAGGATATCCGCTATCGTGGGCTGCTGACCTATCGCGGTCTGCGGCTGGTCGCGCTGATGTTCATGACCGTTTCGCAGTTCTGCGCCGCCGCACAGGTGCTGAACAAGCTGGCGGTCATCATGGAGGTGGAGCTCCTCTCTTCTGTTCAGGCAGGACTTATCAATATCGGCGCGTCACTGGGGCAGATGACCTTCCCCCTGCTGCTGATCGCCTCCTTCGGCATCGTGCTTTCCGGCACGGAGTCCATCAAAAAAACCTTGCTGACGGACTTCCTGCTGGCCCTGCTCACCTACCTTGCCACCGTGCTGCTGCTTTCCGAATTCATCCGTGTTTTCCTGGAGATCCTGCCCCAGACGATGCAGTCCGCCGCGGAGGAAGGCGCCTTTGGGGAGAGCCTGCAGCAGTCCGGCCTGGGGGATTCGCTGTACCTGCTCTATGAGCGCGTCGTGCTGAAGCTGCTTCCCGGCGACGGCACCATCCGGCTGGACTTTATCAACCGGGTGCTTTCCGAGTTCGGAGTCGGCTTCCAGCTGCCCTCGCTGGAAAAGCTGGAGTCCATGGCTGTCGGCTTCGGCATCCCCGCGGAGGATGTCCGGGCCATCGTTTCCGCCGTCTCTCAGCTGACGCCGGCAACGCTTTTTCAGTATGCCGGAGAGCTGGCGACCTGGTTCTCTGAGCGCTATTCCATTGATTATTACGCCTTCTTCAGCGATTACGTGGTGCCCAGGCTCTCCGCGCTGCTGGTCTCCCGGCTGAATTTCAACGTGTTCTGGGATTTGTTCCTGTATACTTCCTTCTACTGGTTCGCCTGCGGCCATCCGAAGAAGCTCCGGGCCGGCAAGCTGCTGCTGTTCCGCAGCTGCGCCGTGTTCCCCGCGGGATGGCTCATCATCTCCGCGCTGCTGTCCGCCACCGCCAAGGAAACGCTGCCGGTCGGTCTGGTGGCGGCCCTGAGTACCCGTGGGCTGTCTGCCCTGGCCGTGTTCTTCCTCATCGTGCTCTATCAGAAATACCGTGAAGCGGAATATGCCGAACGGGACAGCAGCGGAGAAAGCTGGCAGGCCTTCCTGCGCACCCGCCGCTGCTCCCTGGATTTCTCCCTGGCCGCCGGCGGCGTGTTGTGCATTGTCAGCCTGGCAGACTTCCTGCTGGGCAGGATCCCCGGCCTGTCCGTCTGGGGCATCGGCTCCTCCACCATGATGTGGATGGCCATTCCCGTGCTGCTGCTGTATTCATACACCCGGAAGCCGAAGTACAAGGTGCTGGATGTGGCTGTGCCCGCCTATTACGTTGCTCACTATTTTCTCCTGCTCGCTACCGCCGGCGGGCTGCTGGACAGGCTGTACGATCTGATCGTACAATGATCATCCTTGCTTCCTGTGCTATAATATTCACGGATCAGTAGTCTGTATCGGAGGTGCCGCCATGCTCCAACGAAATCTTTTCCTGGGGATCGTTCTTTTTGCGCTGCTCCTGTGCGCGGCAGCGGAGGGAGAGATCCTCATCAGCGAGATCGGCGCGTCCAATCACAGCGCCTACTTTGATGAGAACGGCAAGACCCCGGACTGGGTCGAACTGTACAACAGCGGCACGGAAGCCGTCACGCTGGACGGCTGGACGCTGTCGGACAACGCCGATGCCTCCAAGGCCTTGTCGCTGAACGGCATGGAGATCCCCGCCGGTGGATATCTGCTGATCGGCCTGCCGGAGGATGCCTTCAGCCTGAGCAAGAAGGGCGAAACGGTTTACCTCTTTCAAAATGGAGAACAGACTGCCTGCGTGACCTTTCCGGCCCAGGAGCAGGATGTCACCTGGGCGCTGCTGGATGGGGATTATGTGCTGACCTGGCTGCCGACCCCCGGCACGGCCAACCGCTACCTTGCCGAGGGAGAGATGTATCCCACCGCGGACGGCCTGCGCTTCAGCGAGGTCCTGACCAATGAGCCTCCGGGAAACGACACGGTCAGCTATGATTATGTTGAACTGATCAACACCGGCAAGAACATGAGTACCAAAGGCTGGACCTTCCGCCTGGGCATGGCCGGCAGCAAGGTCTACGCGCTGGAGGAAAAATCCGTCGGCCCGGGACGGTATACCTATTTCTACTGCACGACCAAGAGCACTAACCACACGCATGCCGGCTTCGGGCTTCCGGCCCAGGGCGCCATCCTGACCCTGTGGAACAGCGACGGCGAGCTGGTGGATTTTCTTCGTCTGCCCACGCAGTACGGCAGCATCAGCTGGGGTCTGGCCAAGGATGGCAGGACCTGGGGCTATTTTGCCGGCCAGACGCCCGGCAAGGAAAACGGTACGGCCTATCCGGACAAGCTGGCGGCGCCGGTACTCTCCCTGCAGGGGGGTGTCTATGACGGCGACTCCGTTACGGTAACCATCACCTCCGCGGAGCATACGGTCATCCGCTACACCACCGACGGCAGCAAGCCGAAATCCACCTCTCCCCGGTATACGGAACCGCTCACCTTCACCCAAACCACCGCATTGAGCGCGGCGGCCTTCTCGGAGGACCAGCTGTGCAGCGATACAGCCTGTGCCACCTACGTACTGGGGCTGGAGATCGAAACACCGGTAGTGTGCCTCATCATCAGCGAGGGCTACCTTTACAACTCCTCCAAGGGACTGATCACCGGAAAATCCGACGGCACCAGCAATTTCCGCAAGCACTGGGAGTATCCCGCCAACCTGGAATATTTCAACATCAACGGCGAATGCGAGCTGAACCAGGCCTGCGGCTTCGGCATCCAGGGCGACTCCTCCCGCGGATACAAACAGAAGGCCTTCCAGCTGGTGGCCCGCACCTGCTACGGCACGGATGACGTTTTCTCCTTCGCCCCCTTTGCCAATCGCAGCTTTACCTCCTACCATACGCTGAACCTGCGGGCGGCGGGCAGCGAGGGCACCGGCAACCTTTGCACCTACTTCCGGGATGCCTGCCTGTCCACCCTGGCGGAAGAGAACACCACCATGCTCACCTCGGCGGCCGTATCCGTACTGGTATACCTGAACGGTGAGCCCTACGGCCATTACAACCTGCGGGAGCGTATCGATAAGTGGTTCATCGCCCGCCACTACGGCATCACCGATGAGGACGAGATCGACCAGATCGACCTGCTGGTATCCACAGGCAAAGCGCGTTCCGGCAGCAGCGCCGATTACCGTGCCCTCAGCAATTATATGAAGACCCACGACCTGAACGATCCATAGGCCCTGCAGTATGTGCTGGACCGGATGGATGTGCAGAGCTATTTTGAATATGTCGCCTTCACGATGTGCTGCGGCAACACGGATCTGAAGAACAGCCGCTTCTTCAGGGTCCCCGGCGGCAAGTGGACCTGGCTGCTGTATGATGTGGACAAAGCCATGCAGGATTATGATACCGAACGTGCCTTCAAGCTGTATACCGCCAGTGTCCGCGGCAGTTCCTCGGACAGCCCTGTGGACCATGTGCCCTTCGCCGCACTGATGAAGGTACCCGAGATGAAGGACCGCTTCCTCACCATTCTGGGCAACCTGCTGGCGGATGCCTTTCTGCCGGAGCATATCACCGCCCGCATCGATGAATGGCACGATATGGTGGCCCCCACCATTCCCACCCAGCTGAAGCTTTGGGCAAAGAAGAATACCGTGGCCCACTGGGAGGCCAAGGTGGAGGCCATGAAGAAGTGTGCCGAAAAGCGCCCAGCCGTCGTCATCCGCTGCGCAAAAAAATACTTCGGCCTCACAAGCGAACAGATCCAGACCTATTTTGCACGCTACTATGAATTGCTGGGACAGGCATCCGATTGAAAAGCCACGGATCAAGGACAGACAGAGGAGGCATACAACAGCGATGGAAACAAGTGAAGCATACAAGGAGTTTATCCGTCGCAACCGATTTCGGCAGAACCGCAATATCAATTTCATCATGCAGCAATGTGTTCTGGTGGGACCATTGGTGGCGTTGGGGATCCGGCTTGGGGCATTCCCATATATCAGCTATCAAAGCTGCGTGATCTCCACACTTTTGCTGGTCATACTTGCGCTGGTGGATACATTGATGGTGAAGCGCTTCAGCCACAAGCCACACACGACCTACGTCGGTTTGGCAGGACTGGAGATTGCGCTCTTGTTCATGTCCCAGATGCATATGGGCATCTATATTACGTTGTTCCTTGTCCCTTTTGTCAGCCTGGTATACTGCGATCGCAGGGTGTATATCATTACTTCGGTTTATTGTCTGATCGGTACGCTGATCATGACCTGGCTTTCAGCGCCTTTTTATGCTTCGCTCAGGAATGATCTGGATGCGTTCCACTGGTTTATCGGCCAGGCGGGCGGCTATGTGATCGAGTACGGGGTGATGTTCCTGTGCGGGCTTGCGCTGAACAGAATGGTATGTGGCCATTTTCGGGAGTTGTACCATACCCGTGTCGAAGCGGATACGGAAAAAAACCTTCGTGAGGAGATTTTCAGGCTGTCCAACACGGACGCGCTCACCGCCATTGCAAACAGGCAAGCCTTCATGGCTGCACTCGGGGAGTTCTCCGATGGGCCGGTGAAGGATGACGTCACAGTGGTTCAGCTGGACGTAAACGGCCTCAAGCATGTAAACGACACGCTCGGTCACGCCGCCGGGGACGCTTTCATCAAGGCCGCGGCCGAATGCATCTCCTGCGTATTTTCATCCTATGGTCGCTGTTTCCGCACAGGCGGGGACGAGTTTGTCGTCCTGCTCAAGGGGCAGTATCCTGCGGCGACAGAGCTCACTGCAGCGCTCGAAGCCTTCTGCGCTGCCCATACAGGCTTGCCCGGGGACATAAGTTTGACCATATCCTGCGGCTTTGCTTCTGCTGCCACGCATCCACAGCTGGACATCAACGCTTTGCTGAAGCTGGCCGATGAAGAGATGTACGCACACAAACGGGCGCACCATGCTCACATGGAATACGGTCAACAGACAAGCCCATAACGGCACCGCCTGCATTTTTCTCCGTTCCTCACCAATCCGGATCCCAGTCATTGTCATTGGGGATGAAGAAGGTCACATTGGGATTGATCTTCTTCCAGGTTTCGATCTCATTCACCAGCCTGTCAAACTCCGCGGACGTCTTCTCATCCATCTTGCCGTGGCACGCCTCGAAGCCCTCCTTATTGGCATTCAGCGCAAAGCCCAGCATTGCCAGATCCTGCTTTTCGTTGCTCATCTTTTTCATGTCTGTGTTCCTCCATTCTGCCGTTCAGTCATCCAGATAAGGGAAATATTCTCTGTGCTCCAGGGCAAACTGCACTTCCCGGAGCGTATATTCCAGACTGCCGAGCACGTACCTTCTGTCGGATTCCCGCAAAGCCAACTCAGCCGACTTTCTGATCTCCTCCGGCATGTTATCGTCAACATCCACCCAACTCATAAAGCCATACGGATCAAAGGTGGCAAAATGTGTGAGGGTGGGAGCGACAGCAACCTCAAACATGGCACCGGGGTACGTTTCAAACTCGGGTGGCTCGCGTACGTTCCAGATTTTTGCGACCGAACCGTCCTCCAGACGGGCATACACGACAAAGTCATCGGGTGTGGACTCTTTTTCATAGCACAGGAGCTTTTGCGTGAACATGCTGCTTCACCTCTTCCACAATATTGCCGTTCTCTCTTCGGCACCTTGATTCTAGCATATTCACCCATTGGATTTGTCCCCCGTGAGGGGACATTTGTATTTTTTGCATGAAAAGAGCTTGACTTGGAGCCAACTCCAGGGTATATACTCTTCGCGAGGTGATGCAAGTGACCATCAAGCAGGTCTGTGAGCGTTACGGACTGACGCCGGATACCCTGCGGTATTACGAGAAGATCGGCGTGATCCCCGATGTGGGGCGCACCGCCGGAGGCATCCGCGATTACGATGAGACCGCCATCGGCTGGGTGGAAAACGCCGTGTGCATGCGCAGCGCGGGCGTGCCCGTGGAGAGCATCGCGGAGTATGTGAAGCTCTTCCGGCTGGGCGATGAGACCATTGCCGCCCGGCGCGATCTGCTGAAGGGCGTTTACATCCGGCTGCTGGAACAGCGGCAGCAGTTGGACGCCGCCATCGACCGGCTGGCCTACAAGATCGACCGCTATGAGATCGCCGTGAAAACGGGGATCCTTTCCTGGGACAAAGAAAAGGAGGATGCCGAATGAAAAGGCTTCTGATCACGCTCCTTGCGCTGATGCTGCTCATGCTGAGCGCGGCGCAGGCGGATACCCTGGTGGTGTACTTTTCCTGCACCGGCAATACGGAAAAGGTGGCTGCCGCAGCCGCGGAGGCGCTGGGAGCGGACCTGTGGCAGATCGTACCGGAGGAGCCCTATTCCGACGCGGATCTGAACTACAGCAACAGCTCCTGCCGGGCCAACACGGAGCAGAATGATGCCGACTGCCGCCCCGCCATTGCGGAATCCGTGGACGTGACGGCCTATGATACGATCCTCGTGGGCTATCCCATCTGGTGGGGCGAGGAGCCGCGCATCATCGATACCTGGCTGGAGAGCGTGGATCTGACCGGCAAGAAGATGGCCACGTTCTGCACCTCCGGCGGCAGCGGCATCCAGACAGCCTATGCCCATCTGCAGGAGAAGGCACCGGCGGCGGAATGGCTCGGCGCCAGGCGTTTCTCCGCAAGCGTCAGCCTGGCGGACATGACCGACTGGTGCGCCTCCATCGGACTTGAATAAAAAGAAGGGACAGACAACATGGCAAAGGTGATTTTACTCAACGGCAGCCCGCGGGCCAACGGCTGCACCGCCACCGCGCTTCAGGAGATGGCCCGCACCTTCGAGGCAGAGGGCATCGGGGCGGAGATCATCCAGGTCGGCAGCAAGGACATCCGGGGCTGCGTCGCCTGCGGAGGGTGCCGCAAGCTGGGCCGCTGTGTTTTCGATGACCTAGTCAACGAGGTGGCACCCAAGCTGGCGGAGGCGAACGGTCTGGTCATCGGAAGCCCGGTCTATTATGCCTCCCCCAACGGTACGATCCTCTCCTTTATGGATCGGCTCTTCTACTCCACCGGCAGCATCGACAAGCATATGAAGGTGGGCGCGGCGGTGGTCTCCTGCCGTCGGGGCGGCAATACGGCCAGCTTCGATGTGCTGAACAAGTATTTCACCATCAGCGGGATGCCCATCGCCTCCAGCACCTACTGGAACCAGGTGCACGGCTTTACCGCGGAGGATGTGAAGAAGGATCTGGAGGGCCTGCAGACCATGCGCAACCTGGCCCGCAATATGGCCTTCATGATCCGAGCCTTTGCGGACGCGAAGGAAAAGTACGGCCTGCCCGAGGTGGAGCGCGGCGCGTTCACCAGCTTCCCGGACGGCAAATAAAAAGATACAGGAGTGATTCCCATGATCTACAACGCGTTTCAGGATATGCAGCTTTCCGCCCTCGGTATGGGCAATATGCGCCTGCCCGTGGTGGATGGCAATGACGCCGTGATCGACGAAGCCGCCACCGAAGCCATGCTGGACTACTGCATGGCCCACGGCATCAATTACTACGATACCGCCTGGGGCTACCACAGCGGCAACTCCGAGCTGGTGGTTGGCAAGCTGCTGCAGAAGTATCCCCGCGGCAGCTACTGCATCGCCTCCAAATTCCCCGGCTATGACCTGAGCAACATGGGCAAGGTGCGGGAGATCTTTGAGGAACAGCTGAAGAAGTGCCGCGTGGAGTACTTCGACTTTTATCTCTTCCACAATGTGTGCGAGATGAACATCGACGCGTACCTCGACCCGAAGTACGGCATCTTTGATTACCTGGCAGCGCAGAAGCGCAACGGCCGCATCCGTCACCTGGGCTTCTCCGCTCACGGCGACATCCCCACCATCCGCCGCTTCCTGGAGGCCTACGGCAAGGACATGGAGTTCTGCCAGATCGAGCTGAACTGGTTCGACTGGGACTTCCAGAACGCCAAGGGCAAGCTGGAGCTGCTGCAGTCATGGAATATCCCCGTATGGGTGATGGAGCCTGTGCGCGGCGGTCAGCTGGCCAACCTGCGGGAGGAGGACGCCGCGAAGCTGAAGGCCGCCCGTCCCGACGAAGGCATCCCGGCCTGGTCCTTCCGCTTCCTGCAGAGCCTGCCCGGCGTGACCGTGACCCTGTCCGGCATGAGCAGCATGCAGCAGGTGGCAGACAACATCGCCACCTATGAGGAGAGCAAGCCCCTGAGTGAGGAAGAAATGAAGCTGCTGCTGTCCATCGCGGACGGTATGATCCGCCGTACGGCCGTTCCCTGCACAGGCTGCCACTACTGCGTGAGCCACTGCCCCATGGAGCTGCCCATCCCCGATCTGCTGAAGCTGTACAACGAGTCCATGGCCTCCGGCTCCGGTGCCTTCATCGCGCCCATGGGCCTGGCGGCCTTTCCGGCGGACAAGCAGCCCTCCTGCTGCATCGGCTGCCGCTCCTGTGAGCAGGTCTGTCCGCAGCAGATCCACATCCCCGACCATCTGGCTGACCTCGCCAGGCGCGTGGGCCAGTAAGATCGAAAAGTAAAGGAGTGCATCGCATATGGAAATCGCAGGCAAGAAAGCGATCATGACGCCGGAGTGCGTATTGATCCTCGGCACCTATGATGAGAACGGCGTCCCGAACGCCATGAATGCCGCCTGGGGCATGCAGAGCGACATGGGCGAGATCACTGTCATGCTGTCCAAACACAAGACCACCGAGAACTTCGAGAAGACCGGGGCCTTCACGGTGGCCTTCGCCACGGCTGCCACGGTGAAGGAGTCCGACTACTTCGGCGTGGTCAGCGGCAAGGGCGTGAACAAGATCGCGCATGTGGGCTTCCACACGCATCAGAGCGCCCATGTGAACGCCCCGGTCATTGAGGAATATCCGCTGACGATGGAATGCACCGTGCGCAGTTGGGATCCGGAGACGGGCTACCTGATCGGTACCGTCGTGGCCGAGCAGGCGGATGAATCCATCCTGACAGACGGCGTGGTGGACCTTGGCAAGATGAAGCCCATCATCTATGATCCGTCCACCAATGTGTACCGCGTGATCGGCGAAGTGGTGGGTCATGCCTTCTCCGACGGGCTGAAGCTGAAGTAACGCGGAGGCTCCTGGGTACAATGGTCCCCTTGCAATAGGATGCTGAAATAAAAGGCTGTTGCAGAAGCATAGATTCTGCAGCAGCCCTTTTCAGTTGTCATATCACCTGACGCAGGAAGCAGGAGCGCTTGCCCGCCCTGTTTATTCCCTGAGCCAGCGCTCCGGCACCGCGTCCGCCATCCTTTGATAAGCCGCTTCGCTGGGGTGCAGATGATCACCGCTGTCGCAGCCTTCACCAAAGCGTTCCGGGTGCGCCGGATCGCAGACCGCGGCATCGAAGTCCACACAGCCGTCCAGCAACTCCGTGGTCTTCAGCCACCGGTTGAAGGCATTGCGCATGTCATTCCGAAAGGGAGCATAGGTGCGCCAGCCGAAGATCGGCAGCAGCGTTCCGCCGTATACCTTCATGCCCAGAGCGCGCGCGTGATCGATATACAGCGTCTTCACGCCTTCGGTCATCTCCTCCACCGTCGGCAGATCGCTCCAGGGGCGGAAGATGTTGACCTCCTCCCCTACCGGATGGATGATATCATTGATGCCATGCTGGATCAGCACCGCGTCCGCACCGGCCGTGTTCATCTCGATTGGGAAGCGTGTGGCGCCCTTCAGGCCATACGCCTGATAGGTGATGCTGTCATACTGGCGCAGGATGCGTGTTCCGCTCACCGCCCGGCGCACCACCGACAGGCTGCGGATGCCCAGCTGCCATACCCGCAACTGCAGATCATCCGGCCAGGACTGTGCCGTGATGGAATCGCCATAGCAGATCAGGCAATGGTTCCGCTCCTCCGTCAGCACATCCACCGTATTCAGGAAATAGTACCAGTGGGTGTTGCGGGTCAGCTCCAGCGGCAGCATGGCCTCCTTCTCGTGGTTGCCATAGCTGTAGAAGCCCTTCGAGAGCGGCCCGGTGATCAGCACGCCCGCGTTCATCTGGGTTGCTTCGGCCAGGTACAGGCTCACGGACAGCTTGTCTCCCGCGTGGACGGCAAAGGGCACCGGATCGCTGTTGATCTCCTGCCCCGGTTCAATGCACAGCAGTCGCTGTCCCTCCAGCAGGATATCCGCCGCGGTGGCCGGATCGATGCCCTTGTCCGTGCCGTTGCAGACCGCGTCCGTCGTCCGGGCCACGCCGGCGGTAAAGCGTACCGGCTCCGTGCCCGTCAGGTTGGAGAAGCGGAACCGCAGCGCGCAGCCGTCAAAGCACACCGTGATCGGATAGCGCAGGGTCAGGTCCTTTGCGTAACGCGCGGCAACCTGATCGGTGATGGAGGTGGCATTGGCCCAGGTCGCCACCCATTTGCTGTATTCTTTCATAGGCCCTGCTTCCATTCCTCCGCCATCTTGCTTGCGGAGCGGCACATTTCCTCACTGAAGTCGCAGTTCCATTTGCGCCTGGTGAAAGCCAGCAGCCACTTGTCGAATTCCGCGTCATCTGCCTTCTGCTGGCGTTCCTTCAGCATGGCCAGCATCTTCTCCGCGCCGTCCTTCGGATAGTGATTTTCAAAGCAAACGTCCTCCACCTTAAAGCGGGCAGGCTTGGGGCGATCCTTGGCCGCCTGGTTCGGTACGCCGATGATGGCCATGCACACCGGCTGCACCCAGGCAGGCAGACCGAACTTCTCCCGGTGCCACTCCCAGTTCTCGATCACATCACCGATATAGCAGGCGCCGTAGCCCATGGCCTCCGCCGCCGTAACCGCCGCGCTGCCGGCAATGATAGCATCCATGGTGGCCAGCGTACGGTCCCCGTCCCCGGGTTGGCGCAGCGGCTCTCCCAGGTCCAGCGTCTCAAAGGCACTCATCCAGCGATGGTAATCCGCATAGAACACCAGCACCAGCGGCGCTTTGGCGATCATCGGCTGATGGTCGCAATGCTCCGCCAGCTCTTCCTTCAGCTGCTGATCCGTAACCCGTATGCAGCTCCACAGCGTCATATTGCCTGCCGTCGCCGCGTTCACCGCGCACTGCAGGATGGTATGCACGTCCTCCTCCGGGATCTCCGCCGGCTCAAAGGTGCGCACGCTTTTATGCTTCAGCAGCAGTTCGATCATTTCATTCATTGGGGAGGCTCCTTTCAAAAAATCCCCCGGATTTCCGGGGGATCGTTTTTACACCTGATGGCATGCGCAGAAATGTCCGGGCACAACTTCCTTCAGCACGGGCATCTCATCACGGCACTTGTCCGTCGCCACGGGGCAGCGGGTGCAGAAGGGGCACCCCTTGGGCTTGTTGATGGGGCTGGGCACATCGCCCTGCAGGATCTGCCGCTGCTTGGCCAGCTCCAGCTCGGGATCCGGGATCGGCACGGCGGAGAGCAGCGCCTTGGAGTAGGGATGCAGCGTGTTGGCATACAGCTCATCGCTGGGGGCCAGCTCCATAATGCTGCCCAGATACATCACGGCAATGCGGTCGGAGATGTACTTCACCACATTCAGGTCATGGGCAATGAACAGGTACGTCAGGTTCAGCTCCTCCTGCAGGTCATGCAGCAGGTTGATGACCTGGGCCTGAATGGACACGTCCAGTGCGGAAATGGGCTCATCGCAGACGATGAATTCCGGTTCGATGGCCAGGGCGCGGGCAATGCCGATACGCTGGCGCTGGCCGCCGGAGAACTCATGGGGGAAGCGGTTGGCATGCTCGCGGTTCAGGCCCACGGTGGCCAGCAGCTCGGCCACCCGTTCCTGACGGCGCTTGGCGTCATACATCTTGTGGATGATCATGCCTTCCTCGATGATGGAGCCCACCGTCATACGGGGGTCCAGGGAGGCGTAGGGGTCCTGGAAAACGATCTGCGCCTTCTTGGCAAAGGCCAGGTGCTCCTTGCGGTTCTTCAGGTTCACCGGCTTGCCGTCATAGATCAGGGTGCCCTTGGTGGCCGGATAAATACCCATCATGGTACGGCCCAGGGTGGACTTGCCGCAGCCGGACTCGCCCACCAGGCCCAGGGTCTCGCCCCGGCGGATGCTCAGGCTCACGTTCTCCACCGCGTGAAGCACACGGCCGCTGGAGGCTTTGAAATATTTGCACAGGCCTTCCGTCTGCACAAGAATATCATTGGCCATCACTTCATCCCCCTTTCTTCAGGCTTGGGGCAGTCAGGATGCAGCAGCCAGCAATTGCAGGCGTGCTGTTCCTTCAGCGGGAATTCCGGCGGCTGCTCCTCCTTGCAGATCTGCATGCAATACTTGCAGCGGGCCGCAAAGCCGCAGCCCTTGGGCGGAGCCAGCAGATCCGGGGGCGTGCCGGGAATGGCCGTCAGCGGATCCTTCTTGGTCTGGTCGGCGGAGGGCAGGCTGCCCAGCAGGGCCTCCGTATAGGGATGCGCATGCTCGTAGAAGATCTGTCCCACGGTGCCGGTCTCCACGATCTTGCCGGCATACATCACGGCCACGCGGTCCGCGATGCCTGCCACCACACCCAGGTCATGGGTGATCAGGATGATGGCCGTGTTGTAGTCCTTCTTCAGGTCCACCAGCAGGTCCATGATCTGTGCCTGAATGGTCACATCCAGGGCGGTGGTGGGCTCGTCGGCGATCAGCAGCTTGGGATTGCAGCTCAGGGCCATGGCGATCATGGCGCGCTGGCGCATGCCGCCGGAAAACTCATGGGGATACCGCTTGGCGCGCTCCTCCGGGGAGGGAATGCGCACCTTGGTCAGCAGCTCGATGGCCTTGGCCTGGGCTTCAGCGGCAGACAGATGCTGATGCAGCCGCAGGGATTCCACGATCTGCTTGCCCACGGTCATGGTGGGGTTCATGCAGGTCATGGGGTCCTGGAAGATCATGGATACATCCTTGCCGCGGATCTTCTGCATCTGCTTCTCGCTGGCTGCCACAATATCATGACCGGCCAGCTGAATGCTGCCGCTCTTGATGACCGCCGGGGGCATGGGGTTCAGCTTCATCAGGGTCTTGGCCGTGACAGACTTGCCGCAGCCGCTCTCGCCCACAATGGCCAGCACCTCGCCCTCATTCACATGGAAGGTAACGCCGCGCACGGACTGTACTTCGCCGGCATAGGTATTGAAGGAGACCCGCAGATCGTTGACGTCCAGCACCTTCTGGACCGCGTTCGTTTTCGTTTCCATCTCCGCTTACCTCCTCAGCTTGGGGTCAAAGGCATCGCGCAGACCGTCGCCGAACAGGTTGAAGGCCAGCATGGTCAGGCTGATGCAGATGGCTGGAATAAACAGCTGGTTGGGATACAGGCGGAAATTCTCGATGCCGTACTGGGCCAGGGAGCCCCAGGAGCACAGCGGCACCTGAATGCCCAGGCCGATGTAGGACAGATAAGCCTCGGAGAAGATGGCGCTGGGGATGGAGAGGGTCACGCGGACGATGACCACCGACAGCGTGTTGGGCAGCAGATGGTTCATGATCAGCCTGGAGGGACCGGCGCCCATGGCCTCAGCGGCGGTGATGTACTCCTGATTTTTGAGGGACACCACCTGGCCGCGCACCAGGCGCGCCATGGGGATCCAGCCCACCAGGGAGTACGCGATGATGATGGTTCCCATGCCGGGCTGCAGCACCATCATCAGCAGGATCACGATGATCAGGTACGGAATACCGTTGATGATCTCCAGGATACGCATCATGATGATATCCACCGTGCCGCCAAAGTAGCCGGAGATACCGCCGTACAGGCTGCCCAGGACCAGGTCGATCAGGGCGCTGCTGACAGCAATGATCAGGGACACACGGCCGCCCATCCAGACACGGGTCCAGATATCACGGCCCAGCTTGTCCGTACCGAAGATGTGCACATGCCCACAGCCGGACACGGTCTCATCATCGCATACATAGCCCATATCGGCATTGCAGTGGCTGTAATGCTGCTCATGGTAATCGAACGGAGAGAACAGAGGCGCCAGGAAGGAGAACAGAGTCATCACGATGATCAGCACCAGGCAGACCAGGGCCACCTTGTTCTTCATGAAGCGGCGCATGGCGTCCTGCATGAAGGTCATGCTGGGACGGCTGATGGCCTCACGGTCCTGGGCATTTTCACCCACATGGGCAAAACGGGATTTTTCAATATGTTCCATCGTCAGCCCTCCAGTTTCACGCGCGGGTCAATGATGCCGTACAGCAGGTCAACCACCAGGGTGCACAGGATCAGCAGGCCGCCATAGAAGATGACCGTGCCGCCGATCATGGTGTAGTCCAGGTCCTTGATGCTGGTCACGAAATACTTGCCCAGGCCGGGAATATTGAAAATGCTCTCGATGACAAAGGTACCGGTCAGCACGGAGGCGACCGTGGGGCCCATCACCGTCACCACAGGAGTGATGGCATTGCGCAGCACATGGCGGCGCAGGATCTTGCCCTGGCTCAGGCCCTTAGCCTTGGCGGTCATCATGTAGTCCTGAGAGAGCACGTCCAGGGTGCTGGTACGCATCAGACGGGACACCGTGGCCAGGGAGCCCAGGCCCAGCGCGAACGCCGGCAGCAGGGACTGGGCAAAGGTGCCCCAGCCCTGGACCGGGAACAGGCTGTAGCCGAACCATGCGATACTGGTCTTGCGGAACTGCAGCGCCAGGAAATATTGGAGCAGCGCGCCCAGAATAAAGCTGGGTACGGAAACGCCGATCATAGCCACGAACATGGAGAAGGAATCCAGGAAGGTGCCGCGCTTCAGGGCAGCCACAGCGCCCAGCAGCACGCCGACGATCACCGCAAAGATCAGGGAGCGGATGCCCAGGTCGGCAGACACCAGGAAGGAGTCGGAAATGATACTCATAACATCACGGTCATACGTGATGGAAATGCCGAGATCAAGATGCAGGCAATTGCCCATGTAGATCAGATACTGCTGGAAGACCGGCTTATCGAGGCCGTACTTGGCATTCATGCTGGCCATAACGGAGGCCGAAACCGTCTTATCACCCAGGAAGGGATCACCGGGCAGCATTCTCATCATGAAGAACACCAGCGTGATCAGCACAAACAGGGTGAGGATGGCGTAGATGATACGCTTGACAACGTAGCGGAACAACTTGCTCCCTCCTTACTGTCACTGGGAAAAGCGGGTGCAGGAGCGTGATCCGCCTTTCCTCCGGAGTTGAGTCGCAGAGGATTCGAGAAATCATAGAAAGACGGGGGCGGCATGGATCACCATACCGCCCCCTTGCAGCAGCCGGGAATTACTTGGCCAGCTTGGTGTAGATCAGGTTGTAAGCCTGGAAGGGCAGACGAGAGAAGCCGGAGGCCATCTTCTCGGACACGACATAGCTGTCGACCTTCCAGTAGATCGGGATGACGGGCAGATCGCGCTGCACCATCTGCTCGGCCTGGATGAACAGCTGCTCGCGGGCAGTGGCATCCAGCTCGGCATCGGTGGCATCGATCAGAGCGTCATACTCTGGGTTGTTGTAGCCGGTGTGGTTGTTGCCGTTGGTGGAGTAGAACAGCTCCAGGTCGGTCTTGGGGTCGTTGTAGTCGGGGCCCCAGCCGCCGAAGAACATCTGGAACTCCAAGGCGTTGCGGCGACGACGGGCTTCGGTGATGGTCTGCACGTCGATGGTCACGGTGATGCCCAGGGTCTTCTGCAGCATCTCCTGCACCAGCGCGGACATCATCTCATTGGTGGTGCCCTCGGAGGTCAGCAGCGCGATGGTGATCTCGGAAGCGTCGGTCACGCCCATCTCTTCCATGGCCTTGGCCAGGTAAGCCTGAGCGGTCTCAGCATCGGCATTGGGGTTGTACAGGGAGCCGCCGTTGGCAGCAACGACCGCCTCGGCGAAGGTATCGGTGTTCACGCCGGAGATGCCCAGGGTAGCGCACTGGGAGGGCTCGGAAGCATCCTGCAGCACGGTGTTGATGATGGTGGTACGGTCCAGAGCGGCGCTGATGGCCTGGCGCAGGTTCAGGTTGCTCATGGTCTCGTCGGTCACGTTCACCCAGTACCAGTAGCTGTAGCCGCCGTTGTAGGAGATGGTCTCGTAGCCGTCGGCCTTCATCAGCTCGATCTGCTCACCGGTCAGGTCGCACACGTCCAGCTCGCCGGCCATGAAGGCGTTCAGGCGGGTGTTGGTGTCGGTGTACTTGTCCCAGTAGATCTTCTGCAGCTCCACCTGGTCGGCGTTGTACCAGTAGGGGTTCTTCTCGATGACCACGCTGTTCTCCAGCTTCCACTCGGTCATGTAGAAGGGGCCGTTGTACAGCAGGGTCTCGGGAGAGGTGCCGTAGTTGTCAGCGCCCACTTCGGTATAGAAGGGCTCATAGATCGGGACCATGACCTCGAACTTGACCACCTGCAGGAAGTAACCCACATAATACTTCAGGGTCACCTGCAGGGTGTAGTCATCCAGGGCCACGGCGCTGTCGATCATCTGGGGGAACTCGCCGTACTCGCAGGCGTTGTTGGGGTTCTGCAGCTCAGACCAGCCGAACACGAAGTCGTTGGCGGTCACTTCGGCGACCTTCTCGCCCTTGCTGTTCACCCAGTACTGACCCTGACGGATCTTGAAGGTCCAGGTCAGGCCGTCCTCGGAGCACTCCCAGCTCTCGGCGGCGGCGGGGATGGTCTGGTTGGTCTCGCTGTCAGCCTTCACCAGGCAATCCCAGATGTGACGGTTGATGGAGAACTCGTTGGAATAGGTCTGCTTGATGGGGTTCATCACGCTCATGGTGGTGATCATGGCATGGATGGCGCCCTCTTCGCTGGAGCCGGGATACAGGCCCTGACCCACATTGGCGTTGGTCTCGGCGATGGCGGCCACACTGGTGAGCACCAGCACGAGGGCCAGCAGCAGAGATACGATGCGCTTCTGCATTTCTTCATTCCTCCTGATTCGTAATACACGGTCTTGCAAAGTTTCTTCCGCCGTGATAGAATGTACTATACCACGGTTCCAACCAAATTGCAACCTCAAAATGAAAAAAATTCATTTTTTGAGCGTGTTTTTTCACCGGAGCCGCTTTCCCGGAATGAAGTCTCGGAGGAAAATGCAATGGCTATGGAGTTTCAAGGGTTCGACGACGCGTACGCCCGGTACTTTCCGTCGGTCTGGAGGCTGTGCTTTCTGTGCACCGCGTCCCTGAAGGCGGCGGAGGATCTGACGTTCCGCACCTTTTTGATCCTCGGTGCCGCCAAAAATGCAGAAGCTGCAGCCGATGACCCGAAAATTGCAGAATTGCTGTACGGCTCCGCCGTCAGCCTGATCCGCCAGTATTATGAAAAGAAGATGCGCCACCGCACCAACCGGAAGCGTCTGGAGGCCCTGCCGCTCCCCTTCCCCGTCACGGAGGAGCTGGTCGCCACGCTCCGGCTGCCCCTGAACCGGCGGCTGGTACTGGGGCTGCGCTCCGCCGGACTGGAGGACGCCCGCGTATCCGGACTGCTGCGGCTTCCTTCCTTTTATATGAAGGGATTGCTGAAGCACGCGGATACCGTGCCCACAGAGCTTCAGCCTCCGACCGGACTGCAGGGCACCATGAGCGACCGCATCTACAAACGCTTTGAGGAGCGCAGCGTAGGCGTGGAGAACGCGATCCACGGGGCCCGCCGCACCTTTGACCGCATCGCCCCCTGGCTTGCGCTGGCTGTCCTCGCCCTGTTTGCTTTTGCTTATTGGTATACCGAGCACCGTTGAAAGGAGTTTTTGCCATGACCACCCTGCAGCAGATCCTTGATGAAAGCCGCCGCATCGTCTTTTTCGGCGGCGCCGGCGTGTCCACGGAAAGCGGCATCCCCGATTTCCGCAGCACCGACGGCCTGTACCATCAGTCCTACCGCTGGCCGCCGTAGACCATCCTCAGCCACAGCTTCTTTATGAAGCAGCCGGAGGAGTTCTACCGCTTCTACCGGGAAAAGATGCTGCCCCTCGACGCGCAGCCCAATGCCGCCCATCTCAAGCTGGCAGAGCTGGAGCGGGCGGGAAGGCTGACGGCCGTCGTCACGCAGAACATTGACGGGCTGCACCAGAAGGCCGGCAGCCGCAATGTATTTGAACTGCACGGCAGTGTCCACCGCAACTACTGCATGAAGTGCGGCAAATTCTATCCCCCGGAGGCCATCCGGGACGATCCCTCCCCCGTCCCCCACTGCAGCTGCGGCGGCATGCTCAAGCCGGACGTGGTACTTTATGAGGAAGGGCTGGATGAGGATATCCTGTCCGGCAGCGTCTCCGCCATCCGCAAGGCCGATACCATGATCGTGGCCGGCACCAGCCTGACGGTTTATCCCGCCGCCGGGCTGCTGCGCTACTTCCGCGGCAGACATCTGGTACTCATCAACCGGGACGCCACACCCATGGACGACATGGCGGATGTCATCATCCACGACAAGGTGGGCGAGGTGCTGTCCGCGATCCGGGTGACCGCGCCGGAGGACGAAGATCCCTCATTTTCCGGTTGACAAGCGCCAAAACATCCGTAAAATCATATCTATATTTTTAAGTCAAATGGAGGATTTCGGGATGCGTAAGCTTACGATCGTTTGTCTGGTGGCTTTGCTTTTGGTTGCCTGCTGTCTCTCCGCAGAGGCGGCTTCTCCCCTGCAGGATCTGGTATTGACCGGTGGCGATCACCAGATCAGCTACAGCTTTACCCTGGAAGGCTATGACAGTGCCAAGATCAGCTTCATCACCGTCACGGAAAAGGGTGAGGAGATCATCTACCCGAATGAGGATGGCGTCTTCTCCGGTACGCTGATCGTTGCAAATACCTATCCTGCCAGCAATGTGCAGGTTTCCATTCAATCAGCCAACGGGAAAAAGACCTTCCTGAACCGTGAAAAGGTGCGTACCCTCTTTGTGGTCACCGAGCCGGCAGCCCAGGCAGAGGAAGGCCGGCTCAAGGGCGTCACCGTCTGCATCGATCCCGGTCATCAGACGGTCGGCGTCGGCGGCAAAAAGGAGCCCCGCGGTCCCGGTCTGTCCGGTACCCAAAGCCGGGCCGGTCAGGCGCAGGGCGTCAAGACCCGCCGCTACGAGTACATCGTCACCTTCGAGGTCGCCCAGCAGCTGCGGGATGCGCTTCTGGCCGAAGGTGCCACTGTGGTCATGACCAAGACCGATCCGGAGGAATATGTCAGCAACGTGGGCCGCGCAACGGTCGCCAATGACGCCGACGCCGACCTCTTCATCCGCCTGCACTGCAACAGCAATGCCAACAGCAAGCACACCGGCATCGTTGTGTATGTTCCCCTGCATTCCGATTACGCGGTCGCCGTTGCCGATGCCGATACCTACTTGACCTACGCCGATGCCCTGGCCGATGCCATGACCGGGACCACCGGCACCAAGTCCCATTCCATCGCCAATGACACCTACATCGCCAGCAATTGGGCCATGATGCCTGCCTTCCTGGTGGAAATGGGCTATATGAGCAATCCCGATGAGGATGTGCTGCTCAGCGATCCCGACTATCAGGCCAAGCTGATCCGGGGCATGGTGAACGGCCTTTATGATGTCGCTGTCCTGCGCGGCGTCATCCCCGCCGAATAACCGCTTGACAAACCATGAAATTGCGGTATAATCATTCTCGAACAGCAATGACGGGGAGAAAAACAGCATCCGTGTCCTTTCAGAGAGCTGCCGTTTGGTGCAAGGCAGCAGGAGACCGCTGTATACTGGCCCCTGAGCCGATCGCCCGAAGCCTTCCAGTAGGGTGATCCGAATGAACCCCGTAAAAGGTTCAGGCCTTGACAGAGGCTGATGAGGGCAGTATGCACAAGCAGCTGCCGAAGCAGGGTGGTACCGCGTAGTTTATACGCCCCTGACCGCAGAGGTCGGGGGCTTTTTGTTTCCCTTCCTCAAGAAAAGCAGGAGGTTCTGTCATCATGAAAGGTTACGAGAAGTATATCCCCTTTACGCCCCAGCCCATCGAGCACCGCACCTGGCCGGACAAGCTGATCACGAAGGCCCCCACCTGGTGCTCCGTGGATCTGCGGGACGGCAACCAGGCCCTCATCGATCCCATGGACATGAAGGGCAAGCTGGAGATGTTCCACATGCTGGTGGATGAGATCGGCGTGAAGGAGGTCGAGATCGGCTTTCCCTCCGCCTCCGACACGGACTATGCCATCTGCCGCGAGCTGATCGAGGGCGGACACATTCCGGACGATGTGGCCATCCAGGTGCTGGTGCAGGCTCGTCCCCACCTGATCAAAAAGACCTTCGAGGCCATCCGCGGCGCGAAGCATGTCATCTTCCACTTCTACAACAGCACCTCCACCCTGCAGCGCCTGGTGGTGTTCCGCACGGATGTGGCCGGTGTGAAGAAGATCGCCACCGATGCCGCTGACCTGATCTACGAGATGGCCCAGCCCGTCATCGCCGAGGGCATCGACCTGCGCTACGAGTACTCCCCCGAGAGCTTCATGGGCACCGAGATGGACGCCGCGGTGGAGATCTGCGCCGCGGTGCTGGACCACCTGCATGCCGACGCCGACCATAAGGTGATCCTGAACCTGCCCACCACCGTGGAAAACTGCATGCCCAACCAGTTTGCCGATGAGATCGAGTACTTCATCCGTCAGCTGCCCGGCCGGGAGCGGGCCATCATCTCTCTGCATCCCCACAATGACCGCGGCTGCGGCGTGGCCACGGCGGAGGCCGGACTGCTGGCCGGTGCCGAGCGCGTGGAGGGCTGCCTCTTCGGCAACGGGGAGCGCACCGGCAACCTGGATATGGTCACCATGGGCCTGAACATGTACATCCAGGGCATCGATCCGGAGCTGGACCTGAGCCGGATGGAGCGCATCATCGATATGTATCAGCGCTGCACCAAGATGCGCATTCCGGAGCGCCAGCCCTATGCCGGTGATCTGGTGTTCACCGCCTTCTCCGGCAGCCATCAGGACGCCATCAACAAGGGCTTTAATTATATGAAGGAGACCGGCACCGACAAGTGGATGGTGCCCTATCTGCCCATCGATCCCTCCGATATCGGCCGCTCCTATGAGCCGGTGCGCATCAACAGCCAAAGCGGCAAGGGCGGCGCGGCCTTCATCATGAACCATAAATTCGGCTACGATATGCCCAAGGCCATGCACGTGGAATTCGGCGCCGTGGTGCAGCAGGAATCCGACCGGATCGGTCTGGAGCTGAAGAGCGATGTGATCTGGCGCCTGTTCGAGGAGACCTACCTCAAGGTGGACGGCCCCTACAAGCTGGTGCAGAACAAGCTGAACGCGGACGTGGAGGACGGCGTGGCCCACTCCCACTTCTGGGGTAAGCTCCAGCATGAGGACACGATCTTTGAGGTCCGCGGCGACGGCAACGGCCCCATCGACGCCTTCTTCAACGCCATCCGCAATGAGCGCATGGGCCGCTATGAGTTCATTGACTACAAGGAGCACGCCATCAACCAGGGCTCCGACTCCAAGGCCGTGGCTTACATCCAGCTGCGCACCAAGGATGGGGTGGATGTTTTCGGTGTCGGCGTGGACAACAATATCTCCATGGCCTCCATCAAGGGCATCATCTGCGCCATCAACCGTGCGCGCCGGATGGGCAAATAACCAATGAAAATCCGGGCGAATGAACCGCATAAGCAGGCATTCGCCCGGTTTTGTTGTAGAATGGGAAGGACAGGGGGTGAGGAAAATATCAAACTCCGGACCCGGAGCCGACCAGTGCTTGCGGAAGGTGTTCCATCATATCCGCCGCATCCGTATCCATTCCAACCGTGGACCGGCAAAGTCCGAACAGCGTGTTATCCGTAAAAGGCTTCTCCCCCTGCGCCATGGTCCAGAAGCCGTTCATTTGACTCTTGTGGCACTCAAGCGCCTCCGTGGCAACCGCATAGCTTGTTTTGCCGTTGAATCCGGACAGCCCGACGCTCCAGTCAAACCGCTGTTCATTTTCCTGCCAGCGATGCAGGTATAATTTGGAGACCTGCCACGGCTCACCGTCTTCCGGATATTTTTCCGGGTCAGCCGCGTAGCTGTAGCACCTTTGCGCCGCGTCCGCCATGGCACGATGGGCACCATGCCCGTATTCTCCATTAGTCGCATGGGTAACGAGCACATCCGGCCGATAGGTCCTTATGACCCGGGTCACCGCCTGCCATACCTTTTCCCTGTTCCAGTTCTGATAGCACGCGGCAAGCGTCGTTGTTCTCGCGTCCCGGAAGCCAAGGAAAGCAGGATAATATTTCACGCCGCAGGTCCATAACCCGTCCAAAAGCTACAGTCTCCGGTACGGAGACTGCGCAGCTGCATAAACGACCTGTACCTTCAGCCCGCGTTCGCCCGCGTAGGTCGGCAGCAAACCGCCAAACCAAAGCAGTTCATCGTCCGGGTGGGCCACAAGGAGCATCAGATCCGCCTTGTCCGTTTCTTCCCACATGTGCACGGAAGCGGGCCGATCGCCGGGTCCATAGACATTCAGCTATGCAATATCAATGCTTTGACCGGATGTGTTTACAAGCCGGAATTGCTTTACCTCACCGTCAAAGCCGATCCAGCCCGTCAGATAACGGCCAACGGCACCTACCGCTTGCCACGCTTCTTCCGTCTGGACATAAGCGGTAAGCTCGGCACTTTGATCGAAGAAGCGCACGAATACGCCGGAAGCGCTTTCCTCTTCCAAAGCAATATCAATACACTGCTCCGCCTTCAGGGTCAGATGGCTTCCATAGGACCCATCCGTTATTTTCGATTGTGCAGTCAGGATCTGACCCGCAAACGTTATGCCGCATTCGGAAGTCACATCGGCGGCCTGATCCGCGAGGGACACGGACATCAGCATGAACAGGAAAAAAAGAGGGAGCCACCACTTGCTTTTCATTTTCCTTTCTCCACCTTTTCAGGATCGTTTGTTATGAATTATATCAACCGGCGCGGATGCTTGCAAGGCCTTATCATCAATTTGAGGAAGAAAGGCAGAGTTCAAAGGGCAGTTATTGACTTTCTCCTCAAACGGAGTATGATGATTTCATGATTCCGGAGGACTGGAAGTGATCTCCCGATGGGTAAACCGCTGACTGAAATGACCCTGCAGGAGCTGTGGCAGCTCTTCCCCATCTTTCTGACAGAACATAACGACGCCTGGGCAGGATGGTACGAGGAGGAACGTCAGCTTCTCCTGCCGTTGCTGCCGGAGGGGACGCGCATCAGCCACATCGGCAGCACCGCCATCCATGGCATCTGGGCCAAGCCGATCATCGACATCCTCGCGGAGCTGCCCGAAGGCGCCGATCTGCAGGATGCCGGGGACGTTCTTTGCCGTCACGGCTATCTCTGCATGAACACCGCGCCGCGGCGCATCGACCTGAACAAGGGCTACACCGAAAACGGCTTTGCGGAGCGGGTCTTCCATCTCCATCTGCGCTGTGCCGGAGATCATGACGAGCTGTACTTCAAACGCTATCTGAACGATCATCCCGATACCACCCGGGAATACGAGGCACTGAAGCTCTCCCTGTGGAAGCGGTACGAGCATGACAGGGACGGCTACACGGCCGCGAAGGGCGATTTTATCCGGCGCGTGACCGAATTGGCGAAGGCTGAATATCCAACAGAGGAGACAGGACGATGAAGAAAAGCACCGAAACCGGGATCCTGCTGGCGATCCTAGCCGCCGCGCTCTATGCGATCAACTCACCGTTTTCCAAGCTTCTGCTGGACTACATGCCCTCCACACTGATGGCGGGCTTTCTGTATCTGGGAGCCGGAATCGGCATGCTCCTGATCGCCGGCGTCCGCAAGCTGCGGAAAACGGAAAGCCGGGAGCTGACGCTGACGCGCAGGGAGCTGCCCTACACACTGGCCATGATCCTGCTGGATATCGCGGCACCGATCTGTCTGTTGCTGGGTCTCCGTTCCACGACCTCCGCCAATGCCTCGCTGCTCAACAATTTCGAGATCGTCGCCACCGCACTGATCGCGCTGTTCGTATTCAAGGAGCAGATCAGCCCGCGGCTGTGGCTTGGCATCGTCTTTGTGACGCTCTCCTGCGCGGTACTGTCCTTTGAGGATATGACCAGCCTGCAGTTTTCCGGCGGATCGCTCTTCATTCTGCTGGCCTGCGTCTGCTGGGGTATCGAGAACAACTGTACACGCATGCTCTCCTCCAAGGATCCCCTGCAGATCGTGCTGCTGAAGGGCATCTTCTCCGGTCTGGGTTCGGTGATCATCGGCCTGTGCATCGGGGAGCGCGTCACGGTATGGTGGAGCGTTCCCGCTGTGCTGGCCGTGGGTCTGGTTGCCTACGGCATGAGCATTTATGTTTATGTGTATGCCCAACGGCAGATCGGCGCAGCACGCACCAGCGCCTATTACGCGGTTGCGCCGTTCATCGGTGTCCTGCTCTCCCTGATCATCTTCCGGAGCCCTCTGTCCGGCGCATTCTGGGTCGCTGTCATCCTGATGGCCATCGGCGCATGGCTCGCAAGCAGTGACGAGCCCCTGCTGAAAAAGAAGCTATAAGAACACATGGGAGGAACGAGCATGAGCATTGCGGTCAATCTGTACTACACCGGAACCAACGGCGCAGCCCGGAAATTCGCCGAGGAGATGATTGCCACCGGCACGGTGGATGCCATCCGCGCGGAGGAAGGCAATCTGCGCTATGAATATTTCCAACCGCTGGATGATCCAGAGACCATCCTGCTGATCGATATGTGGGAGGATCAGGCTGCCATCGATCGGCATCACGCCTCCCCCATGATGCAGACCATCGCGGCCCTGCGGGAGAAGTATGACCTGCACATGCGGGCAGAGCGGTTTACGGCGGATGCGGCAGGCATTCCGGCAAAGGATCAAAGCTTCATCCGGAGCTGAACAACGAACATAGCAAAAGGGCAGCCGGTTTTTTGCTCCGGCTGCCCTTTTGATCTTCATACAGGATAAACGGCAAGCTGCCTCAGATCGAGAACACAATGAACAGGCCGAGATACATCACCGCTCCGGCAATGTTTCCCGCTCCGGGAATGTTAAACGGTGCCTGTACCAGGTACAGCACCAGGAGATTGATCACACACGCCCATGCGGGAAGCGTTGTCATTCCAGCCACCACCGGCACGAACAGCGCGACCGAGACCATGATGATCCCCACAAAGCAGCCGACCACCGTCGGAGTGGACTTCCCGAAAAACTCCGCCGTCAGCTTCCGTCCTTCTTCGGTGCGGCCGTTTTTGATGTAGATCCATTCGGCCGCGCACCCCACAATATGATAGGCCAGGCCAAAGGTATAGAGTATCCCCGCACCGGCGATCATGAGATTCGCCCACAGGGAGGAATATTGCCGCAGCCAGATGCCGAGCGCGAGATAGCCGAAAAGCTGCATACACATGGAGAGCGTTCCGAGCACCAGCGATCGGATCGGCGCGTTTTCGGGCATGGTTTGAAAAACGGCCGCCATTTTTTCATTATCCTTCAGGTCGGAAGTATTGAATTTTCCGCTCGGTGTACAAAACAGCAGTCTGTCACAATACACATTCAGGGCATGTCCGGCCATTGCCACCAGCAGGATCCAAAGGTGTTCCATAGATGCTCCTCCTTTTGCCTCACAAATCGCGATAGCGCGTTGTATCCGCGATCAGGAAATCGCAGCATGCCGCACCCTTGCCGAGGGTGCCCGTTCTTCTCCACAGCAGTTTGGGGTGAAGGTTCCCATACTTGGCGTCGTCGCTGTCGCAGAATGCCCGGTTCAGCTCCGGACAATGATATTTCTGACACATCACGTAGTACGGGCACTTGATGATATCAAACCTCGCCGCGGCCGGATCGGACTTTTCCGGCATCCTGTATTCAAAGCCGGCCTCCGGGCTGAAGTCGCGCAGGGAGTTCTTCACGAAGTTTGCCGGATAGCGGTGGTAATTGCCGAACACATGGAGCCATACCGAAAACACTCTGAAGCCCTTGCCTGACATTCCGACAAAGAAATCTGAGATCACATCCACCGCTTTCTCTTTTTCCATGCCATGCCGGAGCATCGTATCATATACCGCGATGGCGGGGAAAATACACATGTCCGTGTGCTTCTTCATGGCCTTGGGTATACTTTGGTTTTCCATGCAAAGCTGTTTGAAGCGCGCCCCGGCTTCCCGCTTCATCCGCTTGTATTCCGACCCTGTATAAACGGCTTTTGCCTGATGCAGAAGCATTGCAACAACAAAGTTCATCCTTCTCCTCCAAACCTATCGGTGTTCGCCGATTTCGCTTCGTACCGGGTCACCACTGCTCAAACGCAGCGGTCACGTGTCTGTCGATATCAAGCCTGGTCTTTTTGCAATCCGCCGGATACTTCTTTCCCGCCGCGAAGGAGAGCCTCGGCAGCAGATTCGTGAAGGGGAACATCTTCTTCATGAAGGATTCCGGGAAGACATAGTGCGTCCCTCTTTCATACACCAGCGCCTCGCAGACGCATTCATGCGGATGCGTCTCCAGGCGCCGTTCCATCCTGCGGATGTATTTTGCCGTATCCCAAAGTACATCGTCCTCCGCGCCGATCAGCAGCAGATGCCCCTTGATCCGCTCAACCTTGATGCGCTCCTCTTCCCGCACGGGATGGAGCCGCTCCGATTCCTCGAAAAGCTCCCGGGAAGCGACGCTGTCTCCGCCCTTTTTCGCTTCCTCCCGGATCTTCTGCCAGTACTGGGGATGGCGATAGGCATAGGGCAGATAAGGCAGGTCCTGCCCCCGGTAGCTGACGGCGGACTCCCCGTCTCCGGGGCGCTCCGTGGCGCCGTCCTTGCCGTCGCGGTAGAACCCTTCCATCACAAAGTCCGAGGGGCTCATGGCGATCGTCAGCGTGAATTCCGGCATACAGGATGCCGCGACCAGCGCCAGCATGGCCGTTGTAGAGGCACCGCAGATGCCGAATTGGGTATTGCCCTTTTCCTTCAGCACCTACAGTGCCGCCTCAAAACGCTCCAGCGGGTAGCTGTGATGGCTGTAGTCGTTCCGGGCAGGAGCCATGTTCATACAGTTGATGTCATGATCATTCAGCCAGGCCGCCGCGCTTTGGGCCATCAGGTCATCCACATTGTCCCCCGCCATCATGATGACGCACCGTTCGGACCTCTTCCGGCACGGGAAGTACGCCCCATAAAAGCCGTCCTTCTCCACCGAGTAGGCTTCGTGTTTCATTCGCCCTGCCCCCTTCACGGCACCTGTCAGCGTTGCAATTGTTAGATATTGCTAACGTATTTAGTATAGCATATCTAACCGTAAATTCATAGGGGCATGAGCAAAAAAATTCCCCGACACCATTACATCAGGCGTTGGGGAAGATCCGCTCGTTTTCCGCAGGGCTGTTGATCGTTTTTTCTGATGGATGTATCATCGACAGGCTGAGCCGGCAATATATGCTTCTGTCCGCTCCATCACAGTCCGCAGATTCCGCAGATCGGTCTGCACATCTCCGGTCTCCAGCGAATGATTGGCATCCTCTGTCAGATAGCATGGAATCCCTTTCTCGGCGCAGCCCTGCTGCACAGCGGGAGTCTCCGCCCAGGGGTCTTTGGTGCCGTGGAAGGCGATCCCCTCCCCCTGGATCAGCCGGAAGGTCTCCGTCAGCGGCGTGTACCAGATACTCCGGGCCCAGGGCACATGCTTTGCCGCAAACCCGGCAGCAATGGCCGTACCGATGCTCTTGCCGATGAGCAGTACCTCCCCACAGGCATCCCAGTCCACGTCTGCCAGCTGTGCCTCCGCCGCAGCCAACCCGAGCCGGTAGCATTCCGCCATCTTTTCCGGGTCTCCTTTCACGTTTTTCGGCAAACTGCCATAGCTCACCTCGCGGATCAGGTAACCGTACTTTACGGTCAGCTTCCTGGCATAATACAGCAGCGGCTTGTCACAATGATAGCCGATGCCCGGAAAAAGGATCGCAAGCTTCATCAACTCAAACGCCTGCCTTTCCATGGCTGTCAGATACTCTTCTATTGTATGCGCTTCCCGGGGAGTTGTAAAGTTTTTCTTGCGTATTCGGGCAACACAAAAGGCACCCGAAAGGCATCGGGTACCCATGAAGTTCAATTTTTTCCATTTCTTGGAGGGGGCAGCTGAAAAAAGGCTGACCGCTCTTTTTGTGTTCGCATGGAAAAACTTTACAAAGCCTCCGGAAGTGCTTATAATGCAAGGGTACCTGACAGCCACAGAAAGGCAGGCGTTTTGATTTGATGAAGCTATTGACCAGAGAGAAGCAGCTTCCCAGCCCGGAGGAGGTCAAGGAGATGCTCCCCCTGAGCGCGGAGGGAGCACAGGCGAAGGCCCGGCGCGACCGGGAGATCGCCGCGATCCTGAAGGGCGAGGATGACCGGCTGCTGCTGATCATCGGGCCCTGCAGCGCGGACCGGGAGGACGCGGTGCTGGAGTATATCACCCGGCTGATCCCGGTGCAGGAGCGGGTGAAGGACAGGATCCTGATGGTGCCCCGCATTTATACCAACAAGCCCCGTACCACCGGCGACGGCTACAAGGGGATCGCCTCCCAGCCGGACCCGTCCGAGCGGCCCGATATGGTCAAGGGACTCCTTTCCGTGCGGCATATGCATGTGCGTGCCGTGAATGAGACCGGCTTTACCTGCGCGGATGAGATGCTCTATCCGGAGAACATTGCCTATCTGGATGACGTACTTTCCTATCACGCGGTGGGCGCGCGGTCGGTGGAGAACCAACAGCACAGACTGGTGTCCTCCGGGATCGATGTGCCGGTGGGCATGAAGAATCCGACCTCCGGCGACATCAGCGTGATGCTGAACTCCATCACGGCGGCGCAGCATCCGCACGTGTTTGCCTTCCGGCAGTGGCAGGTGCAGACCCAGGGCAATCCCCTGGCCCATGCCATCATGCGCGGCAGCGTGAATCAGCGCGGGGAAAACCTCCCCAACTATCACTATGAGGATCTGATCCGCCTGTACGAGGCCTACCGGAAAAAAGAGCTGCGGAACATGGCCGTCATCGTGGACGCGAACCACTCCAATTCCGGCAAGCAGTATCTGGAGCAGATCCGCATCGTGAACGAGGTGCTGCACTCCAGAAGGCACTCTCCGGAGATCCGAACGCTGGTGAAGGGCTTCATGATCGAGAGCTACCTGGAGGACGGCGCCCAGAAGATCGGGGATGGCGTGTACGGCAAGTCCATCACGGATCCCTGCCTGGGCTGGGAAAAGACGGAGGCCCTGATCTGTTCCATCGCTGAACAGCTGTAACTCCTTTGGGGTGAAGATCAATATGTTGGACAAACTCAAGGCCCTGTTCCGGAAGCTGATGGAAACGGGCTTTATCAAATTTGCCGGCTCATCACTGCTGTGCTGGACGACAGATCAGGTGCTGGCCGCGCTGCTGGGCGATCTGCTGCTGCCGGCGGTGGGGATCACGGAGGTCGCGCTGGTTGCCAATATCAGCGGATACACGGCCAGGGTCATCAGCGCGGGGATGAACTTCCTGATCAACCGGGCGCTGGTGTTCAAAAACAAGCAGGGCATCGGCTGGACGGCCCTGCGCTATGCCCTGCTGGCGGTGTTCATCATCACCTGCAGCAATCAGGGCGTCATCCTGCTGCAGGGGCTGGGCCTGCCCCGATGGATCGCCAAGATCCTCTGTGATTTTACGCTGTATTTTGTAAATTTTTTCGGCCAGCGGCTGTTCGTCTTCCGTACCTGGAAACGCGACAGGAGCTGACAGCAAGAGCCTGCCTGAAATTGGGCGGGCTTTTGCTATAAAAGCATAAGACCTTGCACGGACGCGGTTTCCGTGATAGAATGGACTATCAATAAGAGGGGGTGCGGCCATGCCTGGGCAGCCTGTTACGGTCAGTGTCGTCATCCCCACCTATCAGCGCCGGGAGCCCCTGCGGCGGGCGGTCCTGAGCGCACTGGCACAGAAGGGCGTCCGCACATAGGTCCTGATCTGCGATGACGGCTCCACGGACGGCACGGCGGAGGACTGGCAGGCGGATCCCCGGGTGCGGTATCTGCCCCTGGAGCACCGGGGAGCCTGCGCCGCGCGCAATGCCGGTATCCGGGCGGCGACCGGCGAATATCTGGCTTTCCTGGACAGTGATGATATCTGGCTTCCCGACAAACTGCAGCGGCAGCTCCGGCAGCTTGCGGAAAGCGGAGCGGACGCGGTCTGCTGCGCCTTCCGCCGGATCGGACCGGATGGCAGTAAGCAGATCCTTCCGCAGGGGCTGCCCGCTTGCGAGATACAGGCGGATCGACTGCTGCAGGGGAACTTCGTCAGCACCCAGACCATTCTGGGGCGGACGGCGTTCCTCCGGGATCGCCTGTTTACGGAGGAGCTGCCGCGGCTGCAGGACTGGGATTACGCGCTGCGCCTGGCCGCATCCGGCAGGCTGTGCTTCTTTCCGGATGTGCTGGCGGAGGTCCACACTTCCCCGGACAGCATCAGCGGCAGGCCGGAGCTGGGGCTGCAGGCCCTGGACAGGCTGTATACGCTGCACAAAGCCTTCCGGACTTCCCTTCCGGCGGCGCTGTCCTGGCAGCGTCATGTTTATTCCTATGCCATCCGGCTTCGGAAGAGCGGCTGGCCCAACTATCTGACGGCAGCCGGGGCTGATCGGCCTGTGCTTCAGCGCGTTGTGCTGTGGCTGAACGCGCTGCGTCTGGCGCTCCGGGCTACGCTTCGCCGTTTCAAATACAGATCAAAGGATGAAAGCTTATGACGCAACGCGTCTCCGGCCTCCGGGACCTCCTGCGGTACGGCCCGCTGCTGAAAAACCTGATCCGCCGGGAGCTGAAGAAAAAATACCGCGCCAGCCTGCTGGGCTATGCCTGGTGCGTGCTGAATCCCCTGCTGATCATGCTCATCATGACGGTGGTCTTCTCGCAGATGTTCCACAACAGCATTGAGAACTATCCGGTGTATCTGTTTGTGGGCCGGCTGTTCTTCACCTTTGTGACCGGCGGCGTGGCCAACGTCCTGCGTACCATCGTCAACAACGGAGCGCTGATGCGGAAAACACGCATCCCGTATGTGATCTTTCCTCTGGCGGGCTTTTTCTCGGTGACCGTGGATTTCCTGTTCCAGCTGGCAGCCTTTGCCATCGTGCTGGCGGTGACCCGTACGCCCATCAGCCTGCATATCCTGGCCTTCCCGCTGGTGCTGCTGCAGGCCATGCTGTTCACCTTTGGACTGGGCCTGCTGCTGGCGGTGGCTTACACCTTTGCCCGGGATGTATCCCAGCTGTGGAGCGTCTTCTGCAGCGCGTGGATGTATCTTTCCGCGCTGTTTTATCCGCTGAGCTCCCTGCCGGAATTCCTGCAGCGGCTCATCAAAGACTGGAACCCGCTGTACTGGCTCATCGGGCAGGGGCGGCAGATCTTCCTGGAGCATGTCTGGCCGGACCCGGTGTGGATGCTCAAGGGCTTCCTGTTCGGCGGCGCGGTCACGCTGCTGGCGGTGCTTGCCTACCGCAGGGCGCAGGACGATCTGATCCTGTATGTGTAAGGAGTGCTTATGGCTGAACCCATCATCGAGCTGCATCAGGCGACGGTGCGCTATAACCTGGCTGCCCGCAGAAACCGCAGCCTGAAGGAATATGTTGCCGGCCTCCGGAACCGGGATCTGCTGTTCCAGGAATTTCTCGCGCTGCGGGACGTGGATCTGACGGTTCAGGCCGGGGAAAGCTGGGGCATCATCGGGCGGAACGGCTCGGGCAAATCCACGCTGCTGAAGCTGATCAGCGGCATCCTGAGGCCCTACCGCGGCTCCGTGACGGTGCGCGGCACGGTGGCCCCGCTGCTGGAGCTGGGCGCCGGCTTCGATATGGAGCTGACCGGCCGGGAGAACATTTTCATGAACGGCCTGATCCTTGGCATGAGTGAGCAGGAGATCAAGACCCATTTCGAGGAGATCGTAGCCTTTGCGGAGCTGGAGAAGTTCCTGGACGTGCCGCTCAAGAATTATTCCTCCGGCATGAAATCCCGCCTGGGCTTTTCCATTGCCACCTGCACCCACGCGGATATCCTCATTGCCGATGAGGTGCTCTCCACCGGAGACAAGGCCTTCCAGCAGAAATGCGAGGAGCGAATGCGCGACCTGCTGTCCGGCGGAACGGCCCTGCTGTTCGTTTCCCACTCGGAGGCTGCGGTACGGCGTCTGTGCGGGCATTGCCTCTGGCTGGAGGAAGGCCGTGCCCGAATGCGCGGTGTGACCCCGGAGGTCCTGGCTGCCTACAATGCCCGATGATGCTTTCGAAAGGAGAACCCGAAACCATGGAACAGCCCCGGATCAGCATTGTTGTACCGGTCTATAATGTGGCGCCTTATCTTCAGGAATGCCTGGACAGCCTGACAGGACAGACGATGCGCGATATTGAGGTCCTCTGCGTGGATGACTGCTCCACGGACGGCTCGGCTGAGCTGCTGCGTCAGGCGGCGGCAGCGGATGACCGCATCCATGTTCAGTTTCACACGGAAAACCGGACCGCGGCCGTTTGCCGCAAAGAGGGTGTGCTGGCATCCCATGGCCAATATCTGCTGTTTGTGGATCCGGATGACCGGCTCCACCCGGATGCTTGTGGAATACTGCTTCAGCATGCCGGAAAGCAGCAGGTCGATATCCTGCATTTTCAGGCACAGGCTTTCGGCGAGGCGGATATTGCCCCGGAACGCATCCGTCAGGTAAACCGCATGCTGACGGTCCCGCATTTGCGGAAAGAGGAGGCCCTGCTTGCTTCCTGCTTTGGTGAGGAACCGGAGTTTTCCTTCCAGCTGTGGAACAAGCTGTACAGTGGGGATCTGGTGCGCCGGGCCATGCGCTGCTTCCCGGATGGTGCCTTCCCCAAGGCTCAGGACCTGCTGGCGTTCTTCATCATCCTGTATTTCGCGAAAAGCTATTGTGGCGTCCGCACGGAGCCGCTGTATGATTACCGGGTGGGCGTCGGTGTCACCGGCGGCCAAACCCTGACCCGGAAGCAGATCGACGGCTATGCGGCACAGGCACTGATCGCGCCGGCCCTGCGGAGATTCCTTGCCTCACAGGGCAATAATCCGGAGGCAGAGGATTGCGTGGACCGCATTCAGCGTCGCTTGCTGAGGGACTCGGTCTCCCGGCTTCGAAAGCAGATCGCACCGCAGGATTTCACCTATGCCTGGGAGGCTTATTGTCTGCAATGGGGGGCTGCGGAGATCGTTGCTGAGCTGGCACATCAGAATTTGTTCCGCGAGGCAAATTTCCTGCCGCATATGCAGCAATTGCCCAGTCTGCAATACGCGCCGCGCGAAACACGCTGCATCGGCACCTTTTATCACAGCATTGTGAATGGCGGAGCGCAGCGCGTGGTGGCGTCCCTTGTGACCCTTTGGGTGAGCATGGGCTATCGGGTCGTGCTCTTTACGGACAGTGAGCCGACCCCGGAGGATTATCCCATTCCGGAGTCGGTCAAGCGTATCGTGCTCCCCGCACCGGATTATGGGGATCATCCGGCAGAGCTCTTCCCGGAGCGGGAAAAGGCATTGTACCAGGCGGTACAACAGGAGCAGATCGATCTGTTTGTATATCATGCCTGGGTCGCGCCGGCCATCTTCTGGGATATGCTGGCGGTGAAAACAGCCGGAGCCGCCTTCTTTGTACACTGCCACAGCGTATTCAGCATGCTTGTCATGCGTTCACCGCTGCGGCGTGCCTTTGTCTGCTCTCCGCTCATCTATGCCATGGCGGATGGCGTGGTAACGCTCAGCGAAGCGGACGCCGCATACTGGCGGCCCTATCAGCCGAACACCTTCACGGTGGTCAATCCGCTGCCCTTCCCTATGCCGGAAAGGCCTGATGGTGGTGCGCGGGAGCATACCCTGCTTTGGGTGGGTCGCATCTCCAACGAAAAGAACCCCGTACAGGCCGTGGAGATCCTGAACCGGGTGCGTCAACAGGTACCGGATGCCCGACTGGTGATGGTGGGCAGCGGCTCCGAAGCCCTGGAGGAAGCCGTGCATAAACGGATCGTCCAGCTGGGGCTGGAGGACGCTGTCACGCTGCCCGGCTTCTGTCAGGATGTGATGCCTTATTATCATAGCAGCAGCCTGCTTTTGTGCACTTCGGAATACGAAGGCTTCGGAATGACCCTGCTGGAGGCCCAAAGCTGCGGCCTGCCGGTGATCACCTATGACATGCCCTACCTGACCATCCTGGCCACCGGACAGGGCAGCGTCTCCGTTCCCATGCATGACAAGGATGCTGCGGCCCGTGCCGTTGTGCGGCTGCTCCTGGATGAGGAGGAGCGGCAGCGGCTCGGCATGGAGGCCTACCGGAACGTGGCAGAGCATTTCGCCATTGACCTGGCAGCCCAGTGGCGGCCGATCATTGCCTCCACTTCCCTGCCCCGTCCGGAGGGAACGCGTCCTTCCGCTGAGCGCGTGATGCTGGATACGCTCCGGAGCCATACGCTCATTGGCCTGAACAATGCCCGCGGTGCCCAGCAGCCGGCGGAGGATCGCTTCATCCCCCTGCCCGCCAAAGGCCCTTGCAAAAAGCTGCGCAAAAAGTTCTGCACCTTTATGAATATCCTGATCCTGCAGGGACCTGCTGCCGCCTGGAAGCTTTGTGTGCTCAGGCAGTGAATCCCCCTGCATACAGCGTTGCCGCAAGGCAGCGCTTTTTTCTATTCCGCCGCTTCTGCGGAAATAGCCGGGGATATGCCGTGACTCCCGCTGTGTATTTCTCCGCCGCCCTGATGTATCCTGAGGTTGCAGCGGAAAGCTGCGTAAAAGAAAAAATGACCGGCAATATGCCGGAGAGGAGAATACAAAATGAAGAAACGTATGATCGCCATGGCCGCCGCCCTGATGCTGGCGGTGACTTCCCTGGTTTCCCTGGCCGGTGCCGAGACCGCGGCCGCTTCCCAGACCACCCCCGCCATTGAAGAAACGGTCCTGCTTCCCGATGATACTGCCGCATCCGCGGAAAAGACCACCGCTGCCCCTGTGGTGGCCGCCTATGTGAAGACCCATCATCGCTATACCACAGTCAGCCAGCAGTTCAAGGTGAAGGTGGGCAAGGTGTCCAGGCTGACCAAGGTCTGCCTTTGGAGCACCGACTGCCGCAAGTCCTGCACCATGATCCGCCGCCTGTCCGCGGAGGAGACCCTGACCGTGGTGGCCCAGAGCAACGGCTGGTACAAGGTAGTGGACAGCACCGGACGCACCGGCTTTGTGGTCCGCAGCCGTGTTGCCCGCGCGTAACCGTCTCTCTCAGAACAAGGAGGAAAGAACCATGCTTGAAAGCAAAGAGATCACCAAGGCCTTTGGCTCCAAGCTTGCCATCGATCATGTAAGCCTGAAGCTGGAGCCGGGCCACATTTATGCCATGATGGGCCCCAACGGCAGCGGCAAGACCACCTGGATGAAGCTGGCCGCCGGTCTGCTGAAGCCTACCTCCGGCCAGGTCTGCTTCATGGGCAGGCCCGTCAGCCGCCAAAGCCGCAGCGAGGTGGCCTATGCCTCCACCGAGCCCTACTTCTATTCCTGGATGACGGTGGAGGACGCCGGGAAATATTACCGGGACTTCTTTGAGGACTTCTCCATGGACCGCTACCGGGAGCTGCTGCGGCAGACGGGTGTGCAGGAGAAGATGAAGATCACGTCCCTGTCCTCCGGTCTGACCGCCAAGATGAAGGTGGCGGTGACCCTGGCCCGGGACGCCAAAGTGTACATGATGGACGAGCCCTTCAACGGCATCGACCTGCTGGCCCGCGATGACATCCGCAATCTTGTGCTGCAGACCGCCGCGCCGGACAAGCTGATGCTCATCTCCAGCCATCTGGTGGAGGAGATGGAGAACATCGCGGACAAAGTGGTATTCATCAGTGAAGGCAGACTGGTGGAGGTGCGGGATCTGAAGGAAATGCTGGATACCGAGGGCAAGACCATGTCCGACCGCTACCGTGAGATCTACGGGCATACCGGGGAGGCGAAAGCATGAAGCTGTTGAAATATGAGATCCGCAAAGGCCTGACACTGAAGCTGGTCCTGCTGGGATTGTTCATGCTGCTGGAGGGCTTCTTTGCCTACAGCTGCATCACCAACCAGTCCGGCAACACGGTGCTCAGCGCGTCGCTGCTGGCGATCACCGGACTGTGCGGCATTGTGATCCTGGGGGTGCAGAGCATGCTGACCCTGCACCGGGACATGAATACCAGGCAGGCCTATATGCTGTTCATGACCCCGAGGAGCTGTTACTCGATCCTGGGGGCCAAGCTGATCGAAAGCGTGCTGTCCATCATCCTGGCCTCAGCCCTATGCGTCGGCGCGGTGGTGCTGGATTACCATCTGATCGTGCAGCATTTCGGGAACCTGCAATAGCTGGTGGACTTCATGAAGGAGTTCACCCAGGCAATGCATATCAACATGAACCTGATGGGCATCGTGACCTTCTGCGCGAACCTGCTGTTCAGCTGGATCTTCATGGTGACCACCGCCTACCTGGCGGATGTGCTGGTATCCTCCCTGTTCCGCGGCATGAAGTTCGGCGGCCTGCTGGCATTCATCCTCTTCGTGGTGCTGAACACGCTGCTGAGCGAAGGCATCAACACGATCCACGTCGGCGGCTCGGAGACCATGCAGATCCTGGCCAGCTTCGGCCTGAGCGCCGCGGCGTCGGCCCTGATGTATGTTGCGACCGCAAAGATCATGGAAACCAAACTGAGCGTATAAAAAGCAAGGGCTCTCCCGCATCGGGAGAGCCTTTTGCGTTCTGTCAGGCTTCCGGAATACTGCAGACATCCACCCAGCCCAGGGCATCGGAGGCCTGTTCCAGCTCCTCCACGGAGAGGGTGACCGCGCTGTTGTCGCTGCCGCAGGCGGGATAGACGATATCGAAGCGCTTCAGGGAGACATCCAGATAGACCCTGACGCCCTCCTTCACGCCGAAGGGGCAAACGCCGCCCACCTCGTGGCCGATCAGGGTGCCGACCTCCTCCCGGGAAAGCATCTTCGCCTTCACGTGGAAGGTGGCCTTGAACTTAGCGTTGGCGATCTTGGCATCCCCGGCACAGACGATCATGACCGGCTCGTCATTGACCATGAAGGTGAGGGACTTGGCGATCCGTTCCGGGCGGGTGCCCAAAGCCTGGGCGGCCAGCTCCACGGTGGCGCTGGAAACGGTGAATTCCTGCACCCGGTCGGCAAAGCCCTTCGCCTCCAGGTGCCTGTGTGCTATTTCAAAGCTCATGACAGATTCCTCCTTGTTTATTCAGAACAGATCCAGCATGCTGTCCAGGTAGATCTCCTCCCGGACGATGAGCTGGTATTCCGGTTTGGTCAGGTAGTAAAGCAGGAACTCCAGGATCAGCGCGCTGCCCAGTCCGCGTCCCTCCAGCTTGAACTGGGAGAAGCCGCGGGGCAGGTAGTCCCGCTGAATTTCCTCAAGGCCGATGAATCCGGGGTTGGCCATGGCCCGGGAGAAGCGATAGCCCTCCCCGCCGCCGGGCGCGGTACAGATATGGTCCGGCACCGGCTCGCCCAGGTTCTTGCGGCTGACGTTCTCATAGCAGCGCTTCCTGTCCCGACAGCCGAACCAGCAGCACTCATTGCACAAAAGCTCCACCTTGTCCTTCTGCGCGGCGGACAGGGTATCCCATTGCGGGAAGGCCTTGTTCAGCCGGAAATCCGGCACCACGTATCGGAAATCCTTCCGGTCGAGCTCCCGCACCAGCTAAGGGAATTCCGTCAGCACCTTGGTGGTGGAGGAAACAAAGTACAGCGAAGGGTAGCGGGATTTCAGGTATTCCAGCAGCAGGTCGGAGTGCAGGATGACGCCATTTTGCGGACCGTCCGCCTCCGCGAACAGCCGGCAGAGGGCATTGCACTTCCGGTCGGAAAGATGCTCCTCCCGCAGCAGGGAGTTGCTGAAGGTCAGCCGGGCAGAGATGCCATATTCCCCCATCAATGCCAGCACCGCCCGGGCGTTCTGTTCGCCGAAGCCCACCCGGCCGCCGCCCCACAGGCAGTCCGCCGGAGCCCCATAGACAGAGCCAATCTCACACCAGTCATAGAAATATTCCCGGTGCTCACGGAACAGGCCCAGGAACAGGCGGTACAGGTCATAAAACTCGAAGAGGCCGGGCAGGTGATAGTAAGCCTTGCCCGGGGAAAGCTGTTCCATGGTTCACCTCCGATCGGTGGTTGCGAAAATGAAAATTTGCGCTATAATGGAAGCAAATGACGATACCGGAGGAAGCAAGGATGGAAACTTATACTTTGCCGGACCTGAAGCTGCAGCCTCAGCCGGCGTGGAAGGCACAGCGGCAGGAATGGCTGCGCGTGGCGGAGGATTGCCTGTACGGCCACGCGCCGGAAAGCACCGCCTGCACCGGGCAGGTCCTGTCCAGAGAGGATCTGGACTGGTGCGTGAAGGAGATCGTACGGATCGCTTATGGTCCGGCACTCCGGCAGACCTTTGACACGGAGCTGTATCTGCCCGCCGCGCCGGGTGTTTATCCCACCATCACCTGGAACCAGTTCTCCCACCACGACTGGGATGAGTGCCCCTATGAGGAAGTGGTCCGCCGGGGGTATATCCTGGCCGTGTTTGAGCGGGAACAGGTGACCGAGGATAAGAAGGATGGCCGCAATCCCTTCCGGGAGGCCTTCCCGGATATGGATGCAGGGGCAGTCCGTTCCTGGGCCTGGGCACAGTCCTGCCTGGCCGATTATCTGCTGACCCGCCCGGAGGTGGATCCGCAGAAGCTGGTCTGCACCGGATTTTCCCGGGGCGGCAAGGCGGCGCTGGCCTGCGGTATTTACGATGAGCGCTACAGCATCTGCGCGCCCATCTGCTCCGGTGCCGGCGGAGGCGGCTGCTTCCGCTATCTGGGGGACCGGAACGGCATTTCCCAGGATGTGAAGCGGGTGGAGTGCCTGGGCCGTATCGGCTCGGTCTTTCCCTTCTGGTGGGGCCCCCGGTTTGCGGAATGGTGGCCCCAGCCGGACCCGGTCAGCATGGGCCTGGAGAAAAGCTTCCCCCTTGATTCCCATATCCTGAAGGCGCTGGTAGCCCCGAGGCATCTTTTCACCGTAGAAGGACTGGATGATGCCTGGTCCAATCCCAGGGGCTCCGCCATCAGCTGGCACGCAGCGCAGCCCGCCTTTGATCTGCTGGGCGGGGAAAGCGTGATCCACTACCGTGAGGGCGGCCATGCCTTCAGGACGGAGGACTGGCAGGCGCTGCTGGACTACTGCGACCGGGTCTACCGTGGTAAGGAGCCGAAACAGCCGCTGGGAAACTGCCCGTTTTAAGGGTGATCCCTGTGAAGATCGTAGAAATGCTTCCGGCCTTCGGTACGCAAGTCCATCAGGCCACATGAAACAAGGGTATTCAGATCCTGGCGGGCCGTTTCAAAGGACACCTTGAACTTGGCCCGCCATTTTTCCGCGGTGATGGTGGAAACATCCTACGCCAACAGCCAGTGGGCGCCCTTCAGAACGCGCTCCCGGGCAGTGCCTTCGGGGAGCTGTGTCTCCAGCGCGCGGATCCGCTGCATGGCAGCGACGCGCTCGTGCATATCCGAGGCAGTGCGAACCAGCATGTCGGCATAGTAATTCAGAAAATAGGTAAGATCATAGCCGTTTTCAGGAGCCTGGGTCTGCCGGATCGCCTTGTAGTATTTGCTTCTTTCCTGAACGAGCAGACCGGAAATGGGCACCTGGCGGAAAAAATCATACCCGGCCTTCAGCAGGATCATCTAAGCCAGTGCCCGGGCTGTGCGGCCGTTGCCGTCACAGAAGGGATGCACCGTAACGAAATAGATATGAGCGACACAGGCCTTGATGACCGGATGCACCTCCGGGTCGGCAATGTACTCCAGCAGCTGACGCATCATGGGGGCAACATACTGTGCCTCCGGCGCCCGGTACACGACTTCCTGATAGCCGGACACCACGCTGACAGGCCCGGTACGGTAGCCGGGGGCTGTTCCCTCCTCCAGCGTGCCATCGGTAAGCAGCCTGCCGATCTCCAGCACCACAGCCTCATTGATCGGGCCATCCAGGTGCTCCAGCGCAAAATGCAGCGCCCGATAATTGCTGAGGACCATGCGCTCGCTCAGATCCCTGGGCGGTTCCTTGCTGCGAACCAGCTCATGGGCCCGCTGCCGGGTACTGTAAGCCCCTTCGATCACGCTGGAGTAGTAGGCCTCATCCACAACGCCTTCATCATGGATATACTGCGTCCAGCCGTTCAGATCCTGCGTTCTGGCGATCTGCGCCAGACGATCCCCCGATGAAAGGACCGTGCCGGTGGGAACATACCAATAAGGGTGGCCATCCCAGGAGGACAGCGGCAGGATGACTGCCTGCTTTTTGCGCTCCTCCATGATCCGCGGCCAGGCCTCCTGAATGGAGACAGAGGCCGGCAGACGATACAGGACCTCATCATGCGGAAGGTATCTTTCAAGAAAATAGGAGACCCAATCTTCAGCCAACCTTCATCCATCCTTTCTCCAGCATATTTCCAGTATATCTCAAGTTTATCTCCAGCGCAAGGCCCAAAAACACCGGACCGCCTGCAAAACGGCGATCCGGTATTGCTATCTTATATCTATAGTTCTTATCCGAAGGTTTCCAAAGGGCGATCGGAAAGCCCTTTGGTCGCGCCCGCAGGCGCGAAATCCTGGATCAATCCTTGGGGAAGATGACGGCCTTGATGCGGCGGACGCCGGCGGAGGAGGACTCCTCCTTCAGGATCTTGAAGCTGCCCAGCTCGCCGGTATGCTCGGCATGGGGGCCGCCGCAGATCTCGAAGGAATATTCGCCCATCCTGTAGGTGCGCACACGCTCGCCGTATTTGCTCTCGAATACGTGCATGGCACCGGCGGCGATGGCTTCGGGCACGGTCATCTCCTGCATCACCACGGGCACATCGGCAGCGATGGCTTCGTTGACCAGCTTCTCCACCTCGGCAAGCTCCTCGGCGGTCATCTTGCGGCCAAAGGCAAAGTCGAAGCGCAGGCGCTCGGCGGTGATGTTGGAGCCCTTCTGGTACACCTCATCACCCAGCACCTTGCGCAGGGCAGCCTGCAGCAGATGGGTGGCGGTGTGCAGACGGCTGGTCTGCTGGCTGTGGTCCTGCAGACCGCCCTTGAAGGTACCGGCGGAAGCGGTACGGCTCTTCTCCTGATGCTCGTTGAAGCGGACATCGAAGTCGGCACGGTCCACGGTCAGGCCCTTTTCGGCAGCCAGCTCAACGGTCATCTCGATGGGGAAGCCATAGGTGTCGTACAGCTTGAAGGCGTTGCGCCCGTCCAGCACGGACAGGGTGCTCATGCGGGCCTCCACGGCAGCCTTCACGGCAGCGACGTCCCCGGCCTTGGCGGCATCGATGATGGGCAGCATGTCGGGAGAGGGGCGAAGCTTCTTGCTCTCGGCCAGCTCAGCAGCCTTGGCGGCGGGATCCTCCGCGGACAGGATGCTTTCCAGCACGGCCTTGGTATTCTGGATGTTGGTCCAGATCTTGTCGAATTCCTTCTCGCCGGTCTTCAGGGTCTTGGCGAAGCGGGCCTCCTCCTGGGTCAGCTGCTCCAGCACGAAGGCGCTGTTGATACCCAGCTCGGGGTAGACGCTCTTGTACTGGTCGATGATGACCTGGGCGATCTGGGCAGTGAAGCCCTCGGCCATGCCCAGCTGCATGCCGTAGCGCACGGCACGGCGGATCAGGCGGCGCAGGATATAACCCTGGTCGGTGTTGCTGGGGCCGATGCCGCGCTCGTCGCCCAGAATGAAGGTGGCGGTACGCATATGGTCGGCCACGATGCGGAAGGCCTTGGTGGTCTCGGGATCGGAATCATAGGTCTTGCCGCTCAGCTCGGCGATGCGGGCAATGATGCCGGCGAAGGCATCGGTCTCATACACGGTCTTCTTGCCGGTCAGCACGCCGATGGTGCGCTCCAGGCCCATGCCGGTGTCCACGTTCTTCTTGGCCAGGGGCACGAAGGTGCCGTCAGCCTGCTTGTTGTACTGCATGAACACGTCGTTCCAGATCTCCAGATAACGGCCGCAGGAGCAGGCGGGGGAGCAATTGGGGCCGCAGGGAGGCTGATCCTTGATGATGAACATCTCGGTATCGGGGCCGCAGGGGCCGGTGATGCCGGCGGGGCCCCACCAGTTGTGTTCCTTGGGCAGATAGAAGATGTGATCCTCGGCCACGCCCATGGTGCGCCAGATGTCATGGCTCTCGGTGTCGCGGGGGCAGTCCTCGTTGCCCTCGAACACGGTGAAGGCCAGCTTGTCCTTGTCCAGGCCCAGATACTCGGGGCTGGTCAGGAACTCCCAGCTCTGGGAGATGGCCTGCTCCTTGAAATAATCACCCAGGCTCCAGTTGCCCAGCATTTCGAAGAAGGTCAGATGGCTGGGATCGCCCACATCCTCGATATCACCGGTGCGGATGCACTTCTGCACATCGGTCAGGCGGGTGCCGGCGGGATGGGGCGTGCCCATCAGATAAGGCACCAGGGGATGCATGCCGGCGGTGGTAAACAGTACGGTGGGATCGTTTTCCGGAATGACGGAAGCCGACTGGATGCGGTGATGTCCCTTGCTTTCCATAAAGGACTGGAACATCTCGCGCAGCTCGGCGGAAGAGATCTGCTTCATTGCTTCATAGCCTCCAAATCAATCAGCCGCGGGACGGCAGTTGCTCGTACAATCTCTTATTATAACAGCTTACCAATGGTTGCGCAAGATGCAAATCGCACGAAAAAACCTCCCCACGCAGGGGAGGCGGATGGTTGAACAGATCAGCCGTTGGCTTCTTCGTCTGTGTCTTCCTCAGCGGCGGAAGTCTCCTCATCGGCAGTATCCTCCACAGGGGCCTCCCCGGCAGCGGCATCCTCGGCCTCTGCCATGGCCTGCAGCTGGCGCAGAAGCTCGTCACGCT
>R14__coassemble_158_pt1 | contig 57836 bp, 59 predicted proteins | sample R14__metabat2_high_PE_026 | metagenome-assembled genome bin R14 | reverse complement strand
CAGCCGGATGTGCCGCCCAAGAGCCGCAAGGGCAACAAGATCACCAGCGCGGTGTTCAAGGCGTTGTATGGCCAGTATCTGCCGGATACCCAGACGGGACTCCGTGCCTTCCGTCGGAAGGAGCTGAGCTTCATGCAGGAGGTCAAAGGCGAGAGGTATGAGTATGAGATGAACGTGCTGATTGCCTGCGCCCGGCGTGGCCTGCCCATGAAGCCCATCACCATCAAGACGGTCTACGAGAACAACAATGAGGGGACCCACTTCCACCCGATCCGGGATTCATACCGGATCTACAAGGTGATCCTGGGGAACTTCATCAAGTTCATGGGGGCCAGCCTGGCCGGTTGGGTCATTGACCAGGGTGTGACCCATGTGCTGTACTATGCGCTGCTTCCCACAATAGGGGTGGCGGCTGCGGTGATGGCGCCTATCAGCACCACAGTGGCCCGTATCGTCAGCGCGGTGTGCAACTATCTGCTGAACCGCAAGATGGTCTTCAAGTCAGAAGCAAAGGCTGCTTCCACAGCCTGGAAATACGCGGTGCTGGCGGTATGCATCTGGGCCATGTCCACAGGCATTACCTGGGGGCTGGAGCGCTTGGGCGTCAGCCTTTGGATCGGTAAGCTGGTGATCGACATCCTGCTGTACTTTATCAGCTACCGGGTGCAGGACGGATGGGTGTTTGCAGACAAGAAGGACGGAAAGAAAGCATGAAGAAAGTGACCAACGCGATCCTGACGGTACTGATCGTTGTCCTGCTGGGCTTGCTGGTGCTGGCAGTGCCCAGCGGCAAGCTGAATGACGACACCGCCAACCGCTACCGTGACGAACAGATGACAGACAGTGACGACAGCTGGCTGTTGGATTATTGATCGATCAAAGGAGAACAATCTGATGAAAAAGCTTGTTGTATTGGTGCTGAGCCTGATGATCCTGACCTCCTGCGCCTGCGCGGAGCTGTCCTCTTCGGAGCCGGAAGAAGCGGCGACCCTGCCGATGGACTTCAGCGCCGGCCATGTGGCCAATCCCGATAACTACACTGAGAATGGATATGAGGATGCGTCCATCAGCGTGACCATGGAGCATATCGTGGTGGATGATGCCCGTTACAATGTGGCCCGGGTGAAGATCGCTGACGCCAGCCAGTTCCGTACCGCGCTGGCCGCGCCCTTCGGCAAGACCAAGACCAACAAGATCTCCACCATCGCCAAGAACAACAACGCCATTGTGGCCATCGGCGGCGACTATTACTCCGACCGCTCCAATGGCTACGTGGTCCGTCAGGGCGAGGTCTACCGCACCAAACTGGCGAAGACGCTGGACATCCTGTTTGTGGATCAGAACGGTGATTTCCACATCGTTTTGGAGAGCAACAGTGATGAGCTGAAGGCGCTGCTGGACAGCGGCCTGACGCCCTACAATGTGTTCAACTTCGGTCCGGCCCTGGTGGTGGATGGCGAGCAGAAGGACTGCTCCTCCTATGCCAACTTCAACCCCAAGGGCAATGAGCCCCGCTGTGCCATCGGTCAGGTGGGCCCGCTGGAGTACCTGCTGGTGGTGGTGGATGGCCGCGGTGCCGCGGATTCCAACGGCTGCACCATGAATGAGTTGGCAACCTTCATGAAGGAGCAGGGCTGCATCCAGGCCTTCAACCTGGATGGCGGCAACAGCGCGCTGATGACCTTCAATGGGGAGAACTACTCCGAGAAGAGCAAGTCCGCCGAGCGCTCCGTCAGTGACATTATCTACTTCGCTACGGCCATTGACTTCGGTCTGGACGAATAATGAGGAACAAAGACCAAGATGGAAGTTTTGTGTACGATCTTTTCCCTGCCGGTAACCACCTATGGCCTGTGCACCGGGCTGGCGATGCTGTCCGTGCTGGTGGTGAATGGCTTCTGGTGTATGAGTCACGGACAGAAGTATGACGCGGTGGTCCGGGTCAGCCTGACGGTGATCCTGCTGGGCTGGTTCTTCAGCCGCCTGGTGTATGCAGGCAGCAGCTATCCGCTGTATATGGAGACCTCCTGGATCTACACGCTGTATTTCTGGGATGGCGGCTATTCACTGCTGGGTGCTTATATCGGTATCCTGCTGGGCGTATGGATGGGAGCCAAATGGGCCAAGGCCGACTGCGGTACCGTGATGGATGGCGTGGCCATCGGCTTGCCGGTGGGGCTGATCATCATGCGGCTGGCGGAGCAGGGGACAGGCCTCGGCGTCGGCTGGTATGTGGAGGAAGGCTGGCCGGAGGTCGGTCTGCTGGTGGAGGCCGAATACGGCACTGCCCATGCCATCTATCAGTATGAAGCCATTGCGGGTGTGATCCTGTTCTTTGCCACGATCCTGTGGTGCCTGAACAGAAAACACAACAAAGGCAGCGGCATGCTGACCTTCACCATGCTGTACGGCGCCTTCCAGGTCTTCTTTGAGAGCCTGCGGGATGACGGCCACATGGAGGTGCACATGGGTGTGCATGTCCAGCAGGTGATCGCCGCGTTCATGCTGGTGGTGCCTGTGGTGATCTTCCTGATCCAGGCTTTCCGGAGAAGAGAACTGAAGAAGCCGGTGCTCATCGTGCTGTTGGCTGCCGTGGTGGCTATGATCACGGTGGCCATCGTGGCGGAATTCGGCGTGGACCGCTGGAGCAGCAAGGTGCTGGCCTATGGTCTGATGATCGGCTGCCTGGCGGGCATTGCGGTCATCGGTCTGGTATCAAGAACGCTGGCGAATCGGAGGAAAAGCTGATGGAGCATGAAAAGGTGGAGCGCATCAATGAGCTGGCGCGCAAACTGAAGACCGTGGGCTTGACCGACGCGGAGCTGAAGGAGCGGGATGCACTGCGCCGGGAGTATATTGATGGCTTCAAGGCCAACATGCAGGCCGTGCTGGACAACACCGTGATCCAGATGCCCGATGGCTCCAAAGTCCCCCTGCAGAAGAAAAAGAATCATTGAACATCAAGAAAGGACGGAACAAGACGATGGATGAACAGGAACGCGATCTGATCGAGATGACCGACGATGAGGGCAATACCATTCTGATGGAGGTCATCGACTACTTCTTCTACAATGGCGAGGAATTCGTCATCCTGACCGATAATGTCTCCGAGGATATGGAGGAGAGCGACGAGCCCGAAGAGATCAACTGCTATGTGATGCAGGTGATCACCTCCAAGGATGAGGCCACCGGCGAGGAGATGGAAGAATTTGTGCCCATTGAGGACGCGGAGAAGGAAGAGCGCCTGATGGAGATCGCCAACACCAAGCTGATGGAAGACGAAGAGGCCGACGAGGAGTAATTCCTCCGAAGTGATGGCCGCCGGAGCAGATCCTTGCTCCGGCGGTTTTCTGTTTCCGCAATGTAAAATCAGCCGTTTTCCCCTTGAATTGGAAGGGAAAATCATATATAATAGCGATGGTTCCCGAACAAAAGAGAGTAGAAAGGTGGAATCATTCGATGAAGAAGGTTCTTGCTCTGGTGCTGGCTGTTGCCATGCTGCTGTGCTGCGTTTCCGCTTTTGCTGAGGAAGCAGCTGTGATGTCCTATGCTGATTTTGTGGCTGCTGAGGTCGATACCGCTGTGGTGGTTGAGGCCTATGTGCAGAGCGCTGCTTACAACGCCGAATATGGCAATGTGTGCCTGTTCCTGGCCGATCAGGATGGTGCTTACTATGTGTATCGTGCCACCTGCGATGATGCCCTGGCTGCTCAGCTGACCGTTGGCACCAAGGTGAAGGTGGCCGGCTTCAAGAGCGAGTGGTCCGGTGAAGTGGAGATCGTGGACGTGAGCTCTATCGAAGTGGAAGAGGGCACCTATGTGGCTGAGGCGGTGGACGTGACCGCTGAGCTGGCCTCCGATACCCTGATCGAGAAGATCAACCAGCTGGTGGCTGTGAAGGACGCTGTGGTGGCTGACTACAACGGCGCTGCCTTCTCCTATGCCTGGGATGGCTCCGGTGCTGCCGGTGCCAACAGTGACCTGTACTTCAACGTGACCGTGGGCGACGCTGTATACACCTTCACTGTGGAGAGCGATGAGTGCCCCGAAGGCAGCGATGTCTACACCGCTGTGACCAACCTGAAGGTGGGCGACACCATCGACCTGGAGGGCTTCCTCTACTGGTACAATGGCGCTCAGCTGCATGTGCACACTGTGACCGTGAAGTAATTCGCGGACGGTATACGGACCGGATACTGATGATTCCCATCGGTATCCGGTTTTCTTTGGTAAAGCAAGTTTAAAGGATGGTACCGAAGGTTTCCAAAGGGCGATCGGAAAGCCCTTTGGTCGCGCCCGTAGGCGCGAAACCTTTGGAAGTGGCTGAGCAATAAAAGACGGAGCTTATCATATGATCGGAACACTTATCAACGCGGCACTTATTCTTGTGGGCAGCGCGATCGGTTTATTATTGAAAAAGGGTATTCCCTCCCGGCTGCAGGATACGGTGATGCAGGCTTTGGGACTGTGCGTGATCCTGATCGGTATCAGTGGCGCCATTGAGACCTCCAATACGCTGTGCGTGGTGGTTTCCATGGCCGTGGGCAGCTTGGTGGGCAGTGCGCTGAACATTGAGAAGGGGCTGGACCACCTGGGCCAGAGCCTGGAAAAGCGGTTCGGCGGCAAGGAAGGGCAGGGGAGCCTGAGCAAAGGCTTCGTGACAGCCTCCCTGGTATTCTGCGTGGGGGCCATGGCCATTGTGGGATCCATCAACAGCGGCATCCACAACGACCATTCCACGCTGATCACCAAGGGTATTCTGGACGGTATCAGCTCCATTTTCTTCGCCAGCACCCTGGGCATCGGTGTTGCGTTGAGCGCGGTGGCGGTGTTTGTTTATCAGGGCGCCATTGCCCTGCTGGCCACCTGGGTCGCGCCGTATTTGAGTGAGCTGATGATCCAGGAGATGGGTGCAGTGGGCGGCCTGCTGATTGTAGGTATCGGCATCAATATGATGAACGACAAGCAGCATATCCCGGTGGGCAATATGCTGCCGGCCATGTTCTTTCCCCTGATCTACCTTCCGATTGCGGGGCTGTTTGCATGAGCAAAAAGCAGTTGGACCATCCGCTGATGTTCAGCAACACGGACCTCAGAAAGCTGCTGATCCCGTTGCTGATGGAGCAGTGCCTGGCGGTGTTGATCGGCATGGCGGACACGGTGATGGTGGCCTCCTGCGGGGAAGCCTCCGTCAGCGGCGTTTCCCTGGTGGACTCCATCAATGTGCTGCTGATCCAGGTCTTTTCTGCCTTGGCTACCGGCGGCGCGGTGGTGACCTCCCAATATCTGGGTAAAAAGGCGCTGAAGGAAGCGCAGGCCTCCGCGAAGCAGCTGTTTTACGTGGTGCTGATCGCCTCCCTGAGCATCATGGCGCTTTGCCTGGTGTTCCGCAATTGGCTGCTTTCCACCATCTTTGGCGCGGTGGACGCGGACGTGATGGAAGCGGCACGGACCTATATGCTGCTCTCCGCGCTGAGCTATCCCTTCTTGGCAACTTATAACGCCTCCGCGGCGCTGCTGCGTGCCCAGGGCAATGCCAAGGCCACCTTGGTGACTTCGCTGTGGATGAATATCATCAATGTGATCGGCAACGCGATCACCATCTACGGCCTGGGCTGGGGTGTGGCCGGCGCCGGTCTGGCTACGCTGCTCAGCCGCATGGTGGCAGCGGTGGTATGCACGAGGAAGCTGGGCAATCCGGATTGTGTGCTGCCGGCACCAAAGCTGCTGGAGCTGGAATGGCAAAGCGGCATGGTGCGGCGGATCCTTTCCATCGGCATCCCCAATGGCCTGGAGAACGGCTTCTTCCAATTGGGCAAGCTGGTGCTGGTGCGTATGATCTCGACCTTCGGCACGGCATCTATCGCGGCGAACGCGGTGAGCAATACCCTGGGCACCTTCCAGTGCCTGCCGGGCAACGCGGTCAGCCTGGCGATCATTACGGCCGTCGGGCAGTGCGTCGGCGCGGGGGATTATCAGCAGGCGCGCCATTACAACTGGAAGCTGCTGAAGCTGGTTTACCTGGTTCAGGGCACGCTGAATGTGCTGCTGCTGATGGCCAACGGCATCATCCTGAAGCCCTTCAATCTGTCTGCGGAGGCGGAGCATCTGGGCAGGATCATCATCGCGATCCATGGCGCCGGTGCCGCCACACTGTGGCCCTTGTCCTTCTCCTTCCCGAATACCCTGCGGGCCGCGGGCGACGCACGGTTTACCATGACCGTCTCCTCTGTTTCCATGATTTGCTTCCGCATCGTGTTCGGCTATCTGCTGGGCGTGACCTTCGGTATGGGGGTCATCGGCGTGTGGGTCGCCATGCAGATCGACTGGGTGTGCAGGATCACCTGCTTCCTGATCCGGTTCCATGGTCACCGGTGGGAAACCAAAGCAGTGGTATAAAAAACGGCAGGCGCTATCGCGTCTGCCATTTTGATTACTTGAGCCATTCTTCCCAGACCTCCGGCTGATTGCCGACGGTCACTTTGGTTCCGTTGCGCAGGATCGGGGACTTCAGCAGCCAGGGGTTTTCCAGCACCGCCGGGAACAGCAGCTCGTCACTGTTGTAATAGCAGGCCGGATGCTCCTTCACCCGCTTGTCCTCCCGGTCGATGAGGTCGGTAAGCTTGCCCTTGCTGAGGACCTGCAGCTCCCGTTCGCCCAGCTTATGCTTCTTCAGGTCCATCACCTGGATCTGCACCCGGCGCTCCTTGAAGAAACGCTCCGCCTTCTGCACATCGAAGTTCTTTTTGCTCACATACATCTGTATCATCGGTCACATCCTCCGGATATCTTCCCCGGCAAAGGGGATGACGGTGCAGGTCCGCTTATCCAGCAGGCGGCTGGCCACACGCTCGGTGTAGCGCTCCCGCAGATCCTTTTCGTTGAGATTGGTGGAGATAATGGTGGCGCGGTTGGCCAGCTGGCGTTCGTTCAGCAGATTGAACAGCTGCACAATGGTGATATTCTCCATGAAGGGCTCGGTGCCCAGATCGTCGATCATCAGGACGTCGGCTTCCATCAGGGACTCCATCTCTCCGTCGCCGTTGTCCCGCCCAAGATAGGTCCTGCGGGCGATCTCCAGAAAACGGTAGGCACTGAGCAGGATGACATGATAGCCCCGCTCCAGCAGCACCTTGGCCATGCAGTGCAGCAGATAGGTCTTGCCCAGTCCGCTTTTGCCGGTCAGCACCATATCGCGGGTCTGGACCTTCGGATAGGATTCGGACCAGCCTTTGCACTTGTTCAGGGCCAGCTTCATCATGGTGCGTTGGGTGGTGCCCATGGACGGGATCGGCTTGTCCGGGAAAAGCGTCAGATCAAAACGCTCAAAGCACTCGGTATCCGCGTTGGGCAGGCCGACCTATGCGTAAAGCCGGGCATAATAGGCAGTGCGCATGCAATCGCACATATCCCGGATCGGCTCCCCGGCATAGCCTGTGTCCTTGCACTTCCCGCAGGTATAGATGGGATCCAGCCAATCCGCCGGATAGCCCGCTCCTTCAAGCAGAGAGGTCACGCGCCGGTTGAGTACCTCCATCTGTGCCGGAATGTCCTCATAGGTCCTGTGCCCTTCCAGGATGCCGTGAACGGAGGAAAAGATCAGGTCTTGCCGTGCCTGAAGCACCTGGGCCAGCTCGGGAATGTGGGCTTCCGCCTCTGCGCGGCGTTGCCCTTCGAGCGCCCGGTTGGCCATGCGCCGCTGCTCATATTCGGAGGTCAGCTGCTGAAGGATTTCCTTACGTGTCATCATTCATCTTCTCCAGTTCGGCTTTCATCCAGTCCGGCAGACCGGTGGAGGGCTCATATTCCCGCTGCTCATACTGCTGCTCCCGGACGACCTTGCCTGTGGGCTTCGCGGCAGCTGCGGCGCCGCTTTCTTTATGGGCCGCACGGTCTGCAATGGCTGCGTCAAGGGTGACGATGCCGCGGCCGGCAAAGTCGGTGAGGATAGCATCCAGATAGGGCATGGGCCGTTGGGCACCCTGCGCAAAGGCGGCGCAGCCTACGATGAACTCCTCGCTGAGCTTCAACTCATCGGTCCACTTTTCCAGCAGCGTACGGTCGGCACGGGCGGGCTTGGTGTCGGAGCCCCACAGGGTATAGAGGGCACTCAGTTGCTTGTCCAGTTGTTTTACATGCTGCAGGTGCAGCGTGATGTCCTCGGCCGTTTTCAGGTTCCGCTTCTGCCAGGCCTCCAGCAGCATCGCCACGCTGTCCAGGGTGCAGCCGCGCTTGGTAGCGCACTCCCGGCCGGCCATCAGGATGATCTCATCCGGATACATGGCCCGCATTTCCTGATACACCTTGAGGGTACCGTCGTTGATGGCCAGATCGCGGATACCCAGGACGCGGAGCAGCTCCTTCAGCGGGGCGATGCTGTCCTGCTCCGCCTGGCGGGCTGCCTCCATCTCGCGGCCGGTGGTCATGGCCTTGCCGCGACGCTGCAACATGCCCTTCAGGATCCCGTCCAGGTAGGCGAAGGTGGGTTCACCTTTGGTGGTTTCGGCACAGGCGGCCTCAATGGCCTATGGCGCGTAGCCCCAATCGCCGACCCACTTGCGGTACAGGTTCATCTCATCATCGGAGGGATCGCGGCGTTTGCCCATCCGGCGAAGGATCTTGCGGCTGCCCTCCCAGACGGAGCGCTCCAGCCCCAGGGCGTGCTCGGCGTCCTCAATGGTGCTTACGTTCATTTCAGCCAGCTGGACGGCCAGCTTTTCGGCGGACTTCAGGGTGAAGTGCTTGCCCTTGACGGCGATCATATGCTGCATGAGCATGATGACGACCTCAGGCGGCAGCCCGAGATCCTCCACCCATTCGTAGCATTGGGCCATTTCCTTGCCATGGATGGCACGTTCATTGCCGAACAGGGTATAGATACTTTCGGCAAAGGCCTCATAGGCCGGATCGGAGGTGCCGAGCCCGCCCATCATAGCCTGCTGCTTGATATTCACATAACGGAAGACCGGCGGCTTGTCCGAGACACGGCGCACCAGGCCCTTGCGTTCCCAATAGCGGAAGGCCTTGAGCACATCCGCCTCCTGCATGCCCAGCTCCTCGGCCATCTTTTCAAAGCTGGTGGCGGCCTGCGGATAATGGCACTGCAGCAGGCCGTAGATGTAGACCTTGACAAAATCGCCGTTGGCATTCAGCATATAATCCAGAATGAACTGGTTCTATAAAGGCGTGACATCGAACATGACAGCCTGTTCATCAAAGCTGAAGGTATCCATGCTTCCTCCTGCTCAGCGCGGCAGCGTGATGGTATAAACGGAAGAGCCGGCGGCGACCACCGCGCGGTAGTTGTCAGTCAACCCGATCAGGCTGGTGATCTGGGCATGGTTAGGCAGGGAGAGGCTGTAGCCGCTGAAACGCTGCTTGTCCAGATTAGCGTGGTACAGATAATCCGACGCGATGGCGTACAGGTTGTCCTCCAGGATGCCCGCGCCGACGCATTCACTGGGCAGAGAATAGCGGCGGTCCAGCGTATCGGTGATCACGCGCAGCTCTGTCATGGTCAGGGAGCCGGTCATCTGGGAGGTGGGGGCCAGCAGCATATGGGCCGAGCCGCGCTTGGGAATATAGCTGTCGATCAGCTGCCAGCCATAGACCAGCTCGGTGCGGGAGGAATCCTGCACGGCTTTGTAATCATAGGTATACATCTGCTGGGTGGTGAACACGCGCAGACGGCCATCCTCATAGAGCACCTTGTAGGCCAGATACTGTCCCAGGCTGACCTGACCGTTGTTCATGCGGCTGACCTGGAAGGTATTCAGCACCGTATTGATGGCGGTACCGTAGATATCCATGGCCAGCGTCCACATATACTGATCGTTGTCGCCATAGAAGCCCACATCCATCAGCATCAGGCCGGAGAAGGCGTCGATCTCGTTATCCACCTGGGTGCCGTCCAGACTCTTGATGATCAGCTCCGGTTCGGTGTCCTCTCCGATGACCACCGCGCAATAGCGGCTGCCGATGCGGGCAAACTGGATCTCGCCGGCCATATCCTCGTTATAGGAGGGATTGCCGTTGCTGTTGACGATGAACAGCTGCTTTCCGCTCCAGATGACGATGTTGGTATCGCTGACGGCATACTGGGCACCGCTGCCGACGGAGAAGGACCATTTGATGGAGCCGGACCCGGAAACGCAGTGCAGACTGACGCCGTCATAATACAGGATGTTGTCACCGAAGACCTTCACGTCCTGATCCGCGGTACAGGGCAGCTGACTGATGCTGATGGCTGTGCTGGTCTGCAGATTGCTGAGAATAAACCATAAGGCGACAATGACCAGGATCCCCACCAGCAGAAGCAGCCAGTTTCGGATCTGCTTTCTGCGCTTTTCATCCTGGGCTTGCTGATCACTGTAGCGCGCGGTACGCGGTCCCTGAAGTTGCATAAGCATCCCCTTTGTTGCATTCAAAATTCCGACATCCTATTATACCAGCCTTGGAACGGAAACGCAACCCTCCGGTAAAAAACAACCGCACGGACTGCTGCCGTGCGGCTGAAAGAGATCATTCATCGAAGGTGATGCGGAAGAGCCTTGCCATGGCCGGAAGCGGATAATGGAGGTGTAACTGCTCTGCCTCCAGTGCATAGCTGCAAGGCCCGGATGCCCGAGGATAGATGCACTCCACCTTCAGCCGGTGCCCAGGGAAGGCACGGGAGAGATCCACGGTGTGGCTGTCCTCACCGCCACGGCGCCAGACATTCAGATAAATGGTATCGCCGCAGCGCAGACCGCCGGCAAGCCACTTGTCCTCATTGTCTGCAAAGCCTGCAGGCCAGTAAGGAACACCCTCACGGATGTCCTGTCGGATCGTGCGGTAGGTGTCCAGACCTTCCTTGACCAGAGCAAACCGCTCGGAAGAAAGCTCTGCCAGATGGCCGCTCTGATGGACGCGGTTCAGCATGGCATTGCACATGTTGAAGATGACCTCCTCCCGGTCACCCTCCCGGAGCGGGTAGGACCAGATGGCGGACTGCTCCGGAGTGACGCCGGCAGGGCCGTTCATGGAGATGGTCGCGTAGTTGAGGTAATCCTCCTGATCGCTGGTGGACTGGATGGAATAGCGGCTTAGCATGGCGTAGTCCATGCGCAGACCGCCGCTGGAGCAATTCTCAATGACCAGATCGGGATACCGGGCGAAGACGCCGTCCAGCCATTGCAGGTAGGCGCGTTCATGCTCCAGCAAGCCCTCGCCGACGCTTTCGCAGCCCACCTCGGTGCCGATGCCGGGCTCGATGTTGTAATCCATCTTGATGTAGCCCACGCCGTATTCCCGGACGACCCGATCAATGACCTCATTCACATGGGCTATGACCAGGGGATGACGGAAATCCAGCTGGAACCGACTCCGGTCGTAAACGCGCTTTCCGTGGCGCAGGAAGAAGCACTCGTCCGGCAGCAGCCGGGCCTTTTTGCAGTAGATGCCCATGACCTCCAGCTCCAGCCAGACGCCGGGCACCATGCCCTTTTTGCGGATATAGTCGGTGACCTCCGCCACGCCGTTGGGGAAGCGCTTCCGGCTCTCCTGCCATTCACCGACCGAATCCCACCAGTTGCCGTCGGCATACCAGCCGCAGTCGATGACGAAATACTCGCAGCCGGCCTTTGCGGCAGCATCGATCAGGGGGAGCTCCTTCTCTGTGGTGGGATCGCCGAAGAGGCAGTTCATGTAATCGTTGAAGATGATGGGCAGCTTCTCATTGTCCGCGTTGGGACGGCGGATGATGCGGCGATAGCGGGTCAGGATGCCGACGGCTTCCTCAAAGGAATCCCGGCAGACGCCCACAGCGGCCGGCACGGTGGTAAAGGATTCTCCGGGCTTCAGCTCCTTGAACCAGTGGGACTGGACCTCAGTCGGCCCGCTGATGCCCACATAGAAGTGCCGGTTCTGGTCGCTGACCTCGTAATGCCAGGAGCCGTTATGCTCAATCTGGAAAAACAGACCGGTGTCGGCAATGCTGTTGCCGATATATCCAAGAGGCAGATGATTCTTGGTGGACCAGTGGCCTGTGTTGGTGACCTCGATGGCCTTGGAGGTGCGCTGGGTCACCAGTGGCTGGGTCTGCGCCATGCCCAGCTCGGCAAAGCGATACTTCCGCAGGGAAAGCTCCTTCTGCCAGCTGTGATGAGGGATCACCATGGTCATTTTGGCATCCGAGGAATAATACGTCGGATCACCGGGGCGCTGCTCTTTTTCAATGCCGGTATAGGTCAGCGTGGAAATGTACTCCAGCGTCTGGGCCTCCGTGCCGCGGTTCTCCACGGTGTTGACCATACGCACAATGGGCAGCCCGTCATAGAATTGCCAGTGCATGCGCACGAACGCGCCGGTCTCCTCGTCATGCTGGTCGATCAGAAACACATCACCCAGGGCATTCCGCTGCTCCTGCAGCTGATCGAACACCAGGGTATAGCCCGGTGCCGTGCAGATGAACTTGTTGCCCTGCTTCTCATAGGGACGGTTGTAGCCGCTGAAATTGACCTGCACCGGCTGGAAGGCCTCGTCGATCAGTGTGCGCCGTTCCTGCAGATCGCGCTCATTGCAGCGCCCGTTCGGGCGACGGCACAGGTTATTGGCATCGAACGGGGCCGCGGAAAAATGCAGCAGCTTCAGCCGGTGCTTTTCATTGATGCCGAATACGATGTGGATCCCGTTGATGTCGTAGCTGACGGTGTCGATCAGGAGCTCCTCAAGGCGTCCTGTGGCTTTGGTGAACATGACGATGATCCTCCTCAGTGAATGTCGTGCTCAATGGAATGGAAGCTGGCGCCGTTGCCGTAAACGCCGGTCAGGCGCGTGATGGTGAAGAAGGCATTGGGATCGGCGGACTTGATGATACGTTTAAGCTTGGCCAGCTCCCGGCGGGTGATGACGCAGTACAGCATATCACGCTGCTCGTGGGAGTAGGCGCCATAGCCCTTCAGCACGGTAATGCCGCGCCGCATGGAGGCGAAGATGGCCTGGGCGACCTCATCCGGCTTGTTGGTGATGACAGCCACAGCCCGGCGATGATCGATACCGTCGATCAGGTAGGTGTCCACCTTGCTGGAAATATACATGGCACAGACGGTCATCACGGCTTGATCGATGCCATGAATGCTGGCGGAGATAGCGATGATGATCACATTGATGGCCATGCCCGTATAGGCCATATTGCCGGCGTAATACCGCTGGATGATCTTGGAGATGATGTCGGTACCGCCGGCGGAGGCCTCACAGCGGTAGATCAGGCCCAGCCCGGCACCGTTCAGCACGCCGCCGATGGTAATGGAGGTCAGCGGCGAGGAAAAGGGCAGGGACCAACCGGAAGTCAGCTGCAGGAACAAAGACATGGTGAGCATGCCGACCAGGCTGAGCAGGGTGAACTTCCTGTCAATGAGCTTCAGGGCCAGCAGAAACAGGGGAATGTTGATCAGGATGACCATCAGGGAAACGGACAGGCCGAACTGGTCATTCAGGATCTGCGCGAAGCCGGTCACGCCGCCGCCCAGCAGCCTGGCGGGGCTGTAGAAAATGTTGATGCTGAGGCTGTAGATGAAGCAGCCGAGGATCATCTGGGCCAGGGTCAAAAAAAGGTCACGATGCTTTTGCAGCCAGGATGTATTCATAAATGCCTCCGATCTGATTCCTAGGGAAAACTATAGCCGACAACGGAGCATATGTCAAGAAATGAATTGCATGAATTGGTAGGAAAGACTTGATTTTGGCGGTGCGAGCGTTTACAATGTCTTGAAGGAAAAAATTCGCTTCGGCGAGAGAAAGAGGAAACGGATCATGGCTGAAAAGCTGATGAAGCGCAGTGAAATCGAAGAAAAATATAAATGGAACCTGAGCCACATTTTTGCGACCCGGGAGGACTGGGAAAAGGCGATCGCCGGGGCCCCGGCGCTGATCGATGCCTTTGCCGCCTATGAGGGCCATGTTGCCGAAAAGCCGCAGGAGGTGCTGAAGGCCTACTTCGAGCTGGGTGATCGCCTGATGCCCATCATGGAATATGCCTTCCTGAGCAAGGAAGGGGATAACGCCGATACCGATGCCCAGACCATGGCAGAGCGCAGCAACGGTTTGATGGTCCGCTATTCCACCGTGACCTCCTTCCTGGAGCCGGAGCTGCTGGAGATGGACGAGGCGGCCCTGAAGCAGCTGGCGGCCGCGCCGGAGATGGCGGACTATGATGCTTATCTGCGGAACCTGCTGCTGATGAAGCCTCATACCCTCAACAAGGAGCAGGAGCGCCTGATCTCCATGATGGGGGAGGTCAGCCGTGCCCCCGGCAATATCTTTGATATGCTGACCACGGTGGATATGCACTTCCCGGATATCACCCTTCCGGACGGCAGCAAGCAGCCCTTGTCCGAAGGCAATTATACCGCTTTCATTCACGCGGAGGATCGGGAGGTCCGCAGGCAGGCCTTTGAGGGCATCATGGGGACCTACGGCAACTATGGCGCCACCATTGCCACCATCTATGGCTCCAGCGTGAAGAAGGATGTCTTCCTGGCCCGGGCCTACCGCTACAGCAGTGCCCGCGCATCAGTCATGGAGCCTCTGGAAATCCCGGAAGCGGTGTATGACAACATGATCGCCGCGGCCCACGCGGCATTGCCCACCCTGCAGGAATATCTGCGCCTCCGGAAGCAGATGCTGAACCTGGACGAGCTGCATATGTATGACCTGTATACGCCCATGATCCGGGACTTTCATATGGACCTGCCCTATGAAAAGGCCTTTGAGCTGGTGCTGGAGGGCCTGAAGCCTATGGGCAAGGACTATGTGGCCAAGCTGGTGGAGGCCCGGGACGGCGGCTGGATCGATGTGTTCCCGGCGGAAAACAAGAGCAGCGGTGCCTTCTCCTCCGGCGGGCTGGCGGAGGTACATCCCTATGTGCTGCTGAACCACAACAATGATCTGTCCAGCGCCTTCACCATTGCCCATGAGCTGGGGCACAGCATGCACTCTTTCTACAGCAATACCGCGCAGCCCAGCCCCAAGCGGGACTACAGCCTGTTTGTGGCGGAGGTCGCCTCCATCTGCAATGAGTGCGTGATGCTGCGGTATCTGCTGAAGGTGTATCCGGAGAAGAAGGCTCAGGCATGGCTGCTGAATCATTTCCTGGAGAAGTTCCGCACGACGGCGCTGCGCCAGACCATGTTTGCGGAGTTTGAGAAGATCTCCCATGAGATGGCGGAGCAGAACCAGGCATTGACCAGGGATGCCCTCTCCGATGCCTACTACAAGCTGAACGAGCTGTACTATGGTGAAAGCTGCACGGTGGATCCGCTGATCGCCAATGAATGGATGCGCATCCCGCACTTCTACCGTTCCTTCTATGTGTATGTGTACGCCACCGGTTTGTGTGCCGCGGTGTCCCTGAGTGACCGCATCCTGCGGGAGGGTAAGCCCGCGGTGGAGGATTACCGCCGGTTCCTGTCCGCGGGCTGCTCTGTGCCGCCTATTGAGGCACTGAAGCTGGCCGGTATCGACATGAGCAAGCCGGAACCGCTGTTCCGGGCCATGGAGGTCTTCAAGGACACGCTGGAGCAGTTCAAACAGGCGGTGCGGGAGGATGCGCAGGCATGATGAACGGATACGACAAGGCGGAGGCCGTCGCCTTTATCACCGCACGGATCCATCCGAAGGACCATCCCGAGCTGGCGGATCGGATCGAAACGCTGGTGGGACAGGCCATCGACGCGGATATGGCCTATATGCATGAGAACCGGGTGTTGGACGAGGACGGCAATGCCGGTACCAGCTACTATGAGGATGACGAGGCCTTTGAGTACATGGTAGAGGCACTGGTGGCCGGTAACCGGCTGACTCCGGAGCAGGCGGTGAAGGTCGCGGCCCTGGTGGACGATTACATGGATTATCAGCAGGCGTACCTGGAAAGCAAGGGCCTGGTGGAATGGGAGTAAGAGACGTGAAAAAGATCCCTGACAGGCTGCGGGAGGCGATCCGTTTTGCGGTCACCGGTGGCATCTGCTTCCTCATCGAATATGCGGTACTGGTCCTGCTGGTGGATGGCCTGAAGCTGGATACACTGATCGCCACGCCGCTGGCCTTCCTGGTTTCGGTAACGGTGAATTATTTCATCTGTCTCCATTGGGTCTTCCATGCGGGGGATCAGGGCAGAGCGGCCAAGCTGGGCTTCCTGCTGACCAGCGTGATCGGCCTGGCACTGAACGAGGTGCTGATGCTGCTGTTCAGGGCTATGTGGGGAGAAATGACCGTGCTGCTGACGGTGGCCTCCTTCCAGGTCCGGCTGTATATGCTCAACAAGATGCTGGCCACGCTGCTGGTAATGGTGTGGAACTTCTTTACCAAGCGGGCTGTGATGAACAGCGCCTGGCTGAATCGGAAGATGAAAAAGAACGGAGGCAAAGCATGACGGCACGTCCGTTGATCTGCTTCGACTGGGACGGCACCCTGGCGGACAGCATGCGCCTGTGCATTGAGGAATGCCGCTATGCGCTGCTGAAGCTGGGACTGCCGGATCTCCCGGATGAAACGCTGATGCTCTGCAATGGCCCCAATGACTGGGATGCCTGTGAGATCCTGGGCATTCCGGAAGCATTGAAGGGCGTATATGTGCCCACCAGGATCCAGGCCGGGCTGGACCTGACGCCCACGGTCAACAAGCTGTTTCCCGGCGTGAAGTCCATGCTGGAGACGCTCAGCCAACAGGCGGATCTGGCCATCGTTTCCAACGGACAGATGCCGTATATCCGGCTGTGCAAGAAAACCTTCGGGCTGGAGCAACTGTTCCGCACCGAGCGTGCTTACACCCCCGGGCTGAACAAGGGGCAATTGCTGCAGCAGGTGCTGGACGAGGTACAGCCATCCAGAGCCATTATGGTCGGGGACCGGCTGGGGGACCTCCAGGCCGGCAGACAATGCGGCTTGCCTACGGTTGCGGCGGCCTACGGGTACGGTACCCCGGAGGAATGGGCGGAGGCGGACGTTTGCTGCGAAAGTGTGGAAGCGCTGACGGATTATTTGCTGCAATGGGCTACTCAGACGGAAATTTCCACTTGAAAAAGGCCCGTATCATTTTTATAATAGACTCAGGGAGAACATAGTAAGGGAAGGGGGCGGACGCATGGCAAACACATCGGAATATGTGATTGAAATGCTCCACATCACGAAGGAATTTCCTGGCATCAAGGCCAATGATGATATCACCCTGCAGCTCCGCAGAGGGGAGATCCATGCCCTGCTGGGAGAAAACGGCGCAGGCAAATCCACGCTGATGAGCGTGCTGTTTGGCCTGTATCAGCCGGAGCAGGGAACCATCCGCAAGGATGGCAAGGAGGTCAAAATCAATGACCCCAATGATGCAACGGCCCTGCATATCGGCATGGTGCACCAGCATTTCAAGCTGATCGATGTTTTCACAGTGCTGGATAACATCATCCTTGGCGCGGAAGATACCAAACTGGGCTTTGTGCAGCGCAAGGAGGCCCGGGAGAAGATCAAGCGGCTGAGCGAAAGCTATGGCCTGCACATCGACCTGGATGCCAAGGTGGAAGACATCACGGTGGGCATGCAGCAGCGCGTGGAGATCCTGAAGATGCTCTACCGCGACAACGAGGTGCTGATCTTTGACGAGCCCACCGCGGTGCTGACGCCTCAGGAGATCACCGAGCTGATGCAGATCATGCGCAACCTGAAGGCGGAGGGCAAGAGCATCCTGTTCATTTCCCATAAGCTGAACGAAATCATGGAGGTCTCCGACCGGGTGACTATCCTGCGCAAGGGCCGGTATGTGGGCACGGTGGATACCGCGTCCACGACCAAGGAAGAGCTGAGCAGCATGATGGTCGGCCGTCCGGTGCAGTTGGTGGTGGACAAGAAGCCTGCGACGCCCGGAGACCCGGTGCTGACCGTGGAGCATCTGCACGTGACCAGCCATCTGTACAAGCACGACGCGGTGAAGGACGTTTCCTTCAAGGCCCGGGCCGGGGAGATCCTGTGCATTGCGGGCATCGACGGCAATGGCCAAAGCGAGCTGGTGGAGGCACTTTCCGGTCTGACGAAGCCGAAGAGCGGCAAGCTGGAGCTGTGCGGAACGGACATCACGAATCTTCCCATCCGCAAGCGCAGCGCGGCAGGCATGAGCCATATTCCGGAGGATCGCCACAAGCACGGCCTGGTGCTGGATTATACGCTGGAGCAGAACATGGTGCTGCAGCGGTATCTGGAGCCCAGGTTCCAGCAGGGCGGCTTCATCAAGTTCGGAGAGGTCCGGTCCTATGCCGAGACGCTGATCGAGAAATTCGACGTACGCTCCGGTCAGGGCCCGGTCACGATCGCGCGCAGCATGTCCGGCGGTAACCAGCAGAAGGCCATCGTGGCCCGTGAGCTGGATCGGGACAAGCCGCTGATCATTGCGGTGCAGCCGACCCGTGGCCTGGACGTGGGTGCCATTGAATTCATCCACAGTCAGCTGGTGGCCCAGCGTGACGCCGGGAAAGCCGTGCTGCTGGTCAGCCTGGAGCTGGACGAGGTCATGAACCTTTCCGACCGGATCCTGGTGATGTATGAGGGTGAGATCGTGGGTGAGCTGGATCCCAAGCAGACCACGGTGGACGAGCTCGGCCTGTATATGGCGGGTGCCAAGCGGCAGGAGGTAAAGGCATGAAGAAGAAATCCTTGCTTTCCAATGCGGGCGTACGGTCCGTCCTTGCGTCACTGCTGTCCATCCTTATCGGTATGGTTGCCGGTGCGGTGATCATTGTGGTGGTCGGTCTGAACAACTCCGAGCTGGGCATCAAGGGTGCCTGGGAGGGTATCCGTCTGGTGGTGGCAGGCCTGTTCAGCACCGGTCGTGACGCGGCCGGCAGCCTGACCTTTGGCTTCAACTCCACCAGCTTCGGCAATATGCTTTTCCGTGCCATCCCGCTGATCATGACCGGTCTGTCTGTGGCCCTGAGCCAGAAGTCCGGCCTGTTCAACATCGGCGCCCCCGGTCAGTACCTGATGGGCACCTGCGGGACGCTGTATGTGGCCCTGAGCCTGCCGGTGAAGGGCTCTCCGCTGACGGAGTACCTGATCTCCAACGGGGCGGTGATCAATTTCTTCTGGCCTGCCTGGCTGGTGTGGACGCTGGCTTTCCTCTCCGGCATCGCGCTGGGTGCCATCTGGGGCGCCATTCCCGGCATGCTGAAGGCCAAGCTGAACATCAACGAGGTGCTGGCCTGCATCATGACCAACTGGATCGCCGCCAACCTGGTGACCTGGATCTTTGACGAGAGCAACCTCAAGAACATGATGCTGGGCAACAAGAACGGCTACATCTACGCCACCTCCCAGAACTCCGTGCAGACGAGCAAAATGGGCCTGGACAGCATCTTCAGCGGCAGCCAGGTGAACGGCGGCATCTTTGTGGCCATCCTGTTCGCGGTTGTGATCTATGTACTGCTGAGCAAGACGACCAAGGGCTATGAGATCAAGGCCTGCGGCATGAACCGCTTTGCGGCCCGCTATGCCGGTATCAATGATAAGAACACCATCGTGATGACCATGGCGCTGGCCGGTGCCCTGGCGGCTGCCGGCGGCTCCCTGTATTACCTCGCCGGCAATACGGAATTCTTCTGGAGTACCTATCAGAGCCTGCCTGCGGAAGGCTTCAACGGCATCCCGGTGGCACTGCTGGCCTCCAACCATCCCCTGGGTGTGATCTTCACGGCCATGTTCCTCTCCATGCTGGATATCTGCGGCCTGCAGCTGCAGAACCTGACAGCCTATAACGAGTACATCACGGACGTGATCACGGCTGTGATCGTGTACCTGTCCGCATTCTCTCTGGTCATCAAGCTGTGGCTGCAGCGCAAGGCTCAGAAGAAGAACAGCGTGGCGGCTGTGTCCGGAAAGGGGGAGACGAAGTAATGGCATTCCTGATTCGACAGACCCTGATGTATGCGGTGCCCATGATGATCGTTGCGCTGGCCGGTGTATACGCGGAGCGCAGCGGTATCATCAACCTGGCTCTGGAAGGCATTATGATCTTTGGCGCCTTTATGGGTGTCATGTTCGTGCGCGTGGTGCAGGACCTGGGCTGGTTCCAGGCGGCTTATGAGGCCAAGGACTGGCTGCCCCTGCAGGGGTTTGCGCTGTTGGGCATGGCGTTTACGGCGTTGTGCGGCGCGGCCTTTGCGTTACTGCTGGCTTTTGCTGCCATCAATCTGAAGGCTGACCAGACGATCGGCGGCACGGCGCTGAACCTGTTGGCTCCCGCGCTGGTGCTGTTCCTGATCCGCCTGATCGCCAATCAGAATACCCTGATGATCACCGGCGACGCCGCCAGCTGGTTCATGTGGAAGAAGACCATGTTCGTTTCCAAGACGGCGGATACGGGCTTCTTCTTTGAATCCTTCGTCAACAAGGTGTACCCCGCGACCTATATCACGGCGCTGGTGTTCGTCCTGATGTCTGTGCTGCTGTACAAGACCCGCTTCGGCCTGCATCTGCGGTCCTGCGGTGAGAATCCCCAGGCGGCGGACTCCCTGGGCATCAACGTGAAAAAGATGCGCTATGCCGGCACCACCATCTCCGGCGCGCTGGCGGGCATGGGCGGCTTCGTTTACGCGATGACCACCTCCAACTGCTCCTCCAACGGCGATGTGGCGGGCTTCGGCTTCCTGGCCCTGGCTGTGATGATCTTCGGCAACTGGAAGCCTCTGAACATCTGCGGTGCGGCCCTGCTGTTTGGCCTGTTCAAGTGCATTGCCGCCAGCTATACTACGCTGGATGTAAACGGAGACGGCGTGTACATGCTGAAGGAGCTTGGCATCAACGCGAATTTCTACCGTATGCTGCCCTACCTGGTGACGCTGGTCGTGCTGGCCTTTACCAGCAAGAACAGCCGCGCGCCCAAGGCGGAAGGTATTCCTTACGACAAGGGGACCCGCTGATCTGCTCAATGCAAATCAAAAGCCTGCAGCAATGCAGGCTTTTGGTTTACAGATCGGTATTGGTTGCGGGAGTAACGGTTGGTGCTACCGGAGCGTTCTCGTCATCATAGAGGAGCAGCAGGGTCTCGGCCGTGGCGGCGGTTCCGTCCACCGGCAATCCGGCAACCTGCTGGAAGGCTGCCAGTGCGGCAATGGTCTTCGTGCCGTAGACGCCGTCGATCGTGCCGGGGTCGTAGCCAAGGACCAGAAGCCGGGTCTGCATGATGGTCACCGGTGTGCCCTTGTCTCCAACGTACAGGGGGAGGTACGGATCATAGATTGGCGCATAGGCGGAGTAGAGCATATTCAGGCACTTCTCATTGGCGTAGCTGCGTTCCTGATAGCCGTTGACGAACTGGAACAGGTTCAGTGCCAGGAGCGTATCCTCGCCAAAGACGCCGTCCACCGTGCCCACAGGATACCCCAATTCGCTCAGACGGCGCTGCATTTTCCGGACGGCACTGCCCTTCTGCCCATAGTAGATCGTGGGATCGGTCTCCTACGGAACAGCCGTGGCTTTTGTGGTGGCCTTGGCGGTGGCGGTAGGGCGGACCGTTGCTGTGGGATGGGGCGTGGCGGTCGCCTGCAGGGTGGCATGCGGCGTAGCGGTGGCCTGCGGGACGGAAGCGGTGGCAGTGCTGATGGCGCGGGCCTCATCCCAGGCATTGCCGTTCAGATCGGTGATCGATTCGGTTTCCCAGGCATTCAGCTCAGAGATGGTATAACGGATCACCATGCCGGTGTCCAGACAGACCGCCTTGACGGTATTTTCTGAAACAGCAGGAAGCTGCGACATCTGTCCGTCGGCGATGCGCAGGATCTGCAGGGCGTGCTCCTCGGTCACGATGCATACATAGGCGTTGGTGGCGGTCATGCTCAGCGGAGCCGCAACGGTCCATGTTTGCGGGGCAACTGCGAGGATGTTTGCCTGGGCTTCAAGGTAGGAGAGGTACGGCTCCTGCCCCTGCTCCTGGCGGATGTAATAGACGCGGTCTCCATTGGAGCAGGCCATCAGCACCTGGTCTGCCTGAGCACCGGTGTTTTCGATGGTGAGCACACCGTCATTCAGGCTGTAGACCGGAGCGACGGCGATTTGCGCAAAGTCGTCCTCCGTGGGGGCCTGCGAGACGATGGTGGAGGAGGAGCCGTCCAGCATGACGGACCACAGGGAGCCGGAAGCCGTGAGGCAATACAGGGTATCCTCCTGCATGGAGGGCAGATCCGCCATGGCGGTGCGCATGTAGCGGGTGGTGCCGTCCGGACTGACCAGGTACATCCAGTTGTTTTCGCCAAGGTAGGCGGTATAGGTTCCGTTGGTGACCATCGGCTCCGCTACAGCGGAAGAGAAGCAAAGGGCAAGCCCGGCAGCCAGGCTTACCAAAGGCAGGAATCGGCGCATAAGAAACCTCCGAAAAAGTGGATTCACCGATCAAACGAAGCAGCAATCGTTTTCCTTCCGTGAACACAAAAAAAGCCGGGAGTTTTTTTGCTCCCGGCGGGAAAAACGCATTAGCAATAGTATTCCATGGGGTAGGTGAGATAGCTGATCTCGTCCAGCTGATCGGCGGTCACATAGCCGGAAGGAGCGTTCAGCAGGGTGGGGATGCGGTTGACGATGGTAGCGCAGGTGTGCTCCACGGTCGCGGGCTTCACCACATGGAATTCGGTGTTGGGCTCGCCGGTGATCCACCAGTCGCACATATCGCCGTCTTCGGGACCGTACACCTTGCCAATGGTCTCCTCTTCCACGGTGATGCCCTGCATGGTCTCAATGGTCACGACAGCGGACATGCCGATGCAGTTACCGGCCTTGATGGTCTTGCCCAGGGTGGAGCTGTAGATGTCCTTGTCGATGATATAGGGCACATGCTTCTGCTCGATGGACTTGACAGTCAGGCCCAGCTTGTTGCAGATAGCTTCGGCGGAGGTCCAGGCATAGGAAGCCTCGAACTCGGCGGGATGGGCGATCTGCTTCTCGAACTCGTCGGCGGTCAGGTCGCAGCCGTGGGCCTTGGCCAGTGCCAGACCATACTCATCCACGTTGTAGCTGTAAGCACCCTTGATCTTGCTGATCTTGTGGCAGCCGCCGGCAACCATGGCCACCATGTTGATCCAGAAGATGTCCTGCATGCCGGAGCCGGTGATGGTGCAGCCGGTCTGCTTGGCCAGGGCGTCCAGCTTGTTGATCTGGGCGGCAGAGGTGGTCCAGGGATAGATGGCCTCCTCGCAGGTGGTGATCACGTTGATGCCGCGGGCAACGCACTTCTCAACATGCTCATAGATATCATTGATGAAGCTGAACAGAGTCACGACGGCCACATCGGCATCGCACTCATCCAGCACCTTGTCCGCGTCGTTGGAGATGATGACGCCGGTCTTCACACCCAGCTCGGCCCAGTCGCCGACATCCATGCCGACCACGGCGGGGTTCACGTCGATGGCACCCACGATCTGGGCACCGTTCTCATACAGGTAACGCAGGGTATACTTGCTCATCTTACCGCAGCCATACTGGACAACCTTGATCTTCTCCATGGGAGAAAACCTCCTTTGCTATTTTCTTAACAATATCATAAACCCTCAAGTAACATGAGAGTCAAGCCCATGAAACAAAATTTTGACAATTATTTATCAAAGGAGACCGGTACCTGCAGCCGGAGGAACATGCTGCGCTTTTCGCTGTCAAAGACATTGAATTCCGTCAGCACCTCGCAGATGTAATCGCCGGCAATGCGGTAACGGTGCTCCCGGCAGAATTGTAGCAGCTGTTCCGCATAGCGCAGCTCCTCATCATAGCTGTCGAGGTAGATGCAGGCATACATGCCGCTGTCCAGCATTTCCACACGGCCCTCATATTCCTTCAGATGCTTGTCCCCGAAGATGAAGACCTCCGCGGCCCGGAAGCGCTTCTGCTCAAAATCCTGCTGCCGGATGGAGGTGCCGATGTTGTAGGAATGAATGCGCTGCACATTCTGCCGGATGAGGGCGCCGCGCAGGGATTGCAGCGTTTCTTCGTAAGCTGTGATGTCCCCTTGATAGAAATCATCGCAGGGAATGGTCCAGATATACCGCTGGTCAATGTATTCCAGGGAGATGGTGCCGGTCAGAGGGGACTTGCGGTAGCGCTCAATGGAGGCGATGGCCCGCTGGACCGCGTCGTGCTGGGACTTCAGCTCCCGCATCTGGCGGTGGATCAGCTCATTTTTCTCCGCGAGCTTCTGCTCGATCAGCGTGATGTCTTCCTTCTGCAGGATATCGCTGATTTCGTTCAGCCGCATGCCAAGCTCCTTCATGTAGGCGATCATATCCAGCCGGGCTGTCTGCTGAAGGTCATAATAGCGATAGCCGCTGTCCGGGTCCGTGTAGCGCGGATGCAGCAGCCCCAGCTCATCATAGAGGCGGAGCGTGGGAACGGAAACATGGTTCAGCTCGGCCATCTTGCCGATGGGCAGCAGACCGTTCTTTTCTTTGCTTTCCATAGTAAACTCTCCGGTTGGGTCAGGCTTCCTTGTCCACCAGGCGGACATTCTCCGTGCCGAAGCGCGCGTTCAGCCGCTCCAGACAGCCCGGAGTGGCATCGCACCAGGAGATCCTGGGCACAATGAAGGTCATCTTTTCGCTGGGAATGTGGAGATACACGGGCACGCTGCCCGGGTGCAGTGAAAGCGCCTTGGTGCAGGCATCCATATCCGAACGCTCCAGCCGGATGTACAGCTTTCTGGTGGACCGCGCCGCCAGCTGGGCGTCGTTCAGCTGAGGCTCCTGCGGCATCTGATGCTGAGGCATACGCGCTGCGGGACGTTCGGGAGTCTGGGCATTGTTCTTCCATGCTTCCAGAGGCGAAATGCGATCGACCAGCAGCTTGGGGGAGTCCTCGTCATTGACGGACAGCTTGCCGGTCAGCACTACCAGATCATCCGCGGCCAGCGTCCCCTGATAGCGTTCAAAGACCTTGGGAAACACCAGGCATTCGATCTGGCCGGTCAGATCCTCCAGCGTCAGGAAGCCCATGTAGGCCCCCTTTTTGGTGGCCTTGCCCTTGACGGCGGTCAGGATGCCGCCCATGCTCACCTGCCGGCCATCCAGGTGCAAACCGTGATCCTCAGTCTCTTCCAGATCCTGCAGGTCTGCTGTAGAAAAGGAAAACTGCTCCAGCAGCTTGCGGTGCTCATCCAGGGGATGGCCGGTGATATAGACGCCGCTCATTTCCCGTTCCGCGCCAAGACGCTGACGGGGAGGATAATCCGGCAGATCCGGCAGCTGCCGGGAAACGGAAACCGTGGCTTCCCCGCCAAAGTCCAGATCGAACAGGCTCATCTGCCCGCTGATGGTCTGCTTGCGGCGGGAAGCATTGGCATCCATGGCCTGCTCATATACGGCCAGCATCTGCGGACGGTTGGCGCCGGTAAAGTCGAAGGCACCGACCATGATCAGGCTTTCCACCACCCGCTTGCCGCAGACGGAAGGATCGACGCGATCGCAGAAATCAAAGATATCGCGGTATGGCCCGCGGCCGCGTTCCCGGACGATTTCTTCGACCGCGGATTCGCCAACGCCTTTGACCGCACCCAGACCGAAAACGATGCACTGTGTCCCATCCTCATTCTGTGCGGCGGTGAACTTCCAGCTGGAGCGGTTGATGTCCGGCGGAAGCACCGCGATGCCCCGGGAACGGCAATACTGGATATGGGAGGCCACCTTGCCGGAATTGCCGTACACGCTGTTGATGATGGCAGCCATAAACGGCACCGGGAAATATTTCTTCAGCCAGGCAGTCTGCATGCAGACCACACCATAAGCGGCCGCGTGGGATTTGTTGAAGGCGTAGGAGGCAAAGGAGATCATTTCGTCATAGATGCCGTTGGCCACGTCCTCCGGCACGCCGTTACGAACGCAGCCGGGAATGATCACCTTTCCGTTTTCATCCGTCTGACCATGGATGAAGACCTCCCGCTCCCGTTCCATCACGGCATGCTTTTTCTTGGCCATGGCACGCCGGACCTCATCGCTGCGGCCGTAGGAGTAGCCGGCCAGATCACGCACGATCTGCATGACCTGCTCCTGGTAGACCATGCAGCCGTAGGTCACGTCCAGGATCGGGCGCAGCAGCTCGGTGGGGTACTTCACGGTCTCGGGCTTCAGCTTGCCCTCGATGTAGCGGGGAATGGAGTCCATGGGGCCGGGACGGTACAGGCTGATGGCGGCGATGATATCCTCAAAGCAGGCCGGCTTCATGTTGGTCAGGAAGGAACGCATACCATTGCCCTCCAGCTGGAACACGGCGGTGGTATCGCCGGCGGAGATCATCTCATAGACGGCGGGATCATCCAGCGGGATCTGCTCCGGCGTCATATCTGTGCCCATGGCGCGCATCATGTCCAGACAATCCCGGATCACGGTCAGGGTACGCAATCCCAGAAAGTCCATCTTCAGCAGCCCCAGGTGCTCAATGGTATCCTTGGGATACTGGGTGGTGATGACGTCATCATTGCGCTGCAGCGGCACGTATTCGGTGACCGGTTCGCCGGTGATGAGCACACCGGCGGCATGGGTGGAGGCGTTGCGGGGCATGCCCTCCAGAGTCAGGGCCATATCGATCAGCCGCTTGATCTCCGGCTGCTCCTCATACATACGGTGCAGCTGGGGCGAGATCTTGAGGGCCTTCTCCAGTGTCATGTTCAGTTCAAAGGGAACGGCCTTGGCGACCACATCGGTCTCCTGATAGCTGAGACCCAGCACCCGGCCCACATCCCGGATGACGCCCTTGGCAGCCATGGTGCCGAAGGTGATGATCTGGCACACGTGATCGGCCCCGTATTTCCGGGCTACGTAGTCGATGACCTCCTGGCGGCGTTCATAGCAGAAGTCCACGTCAATATCGGGCATGGAGACACGCTCCGGATTCAGGAAGCGTTCGAACAGCAGCTGATACTTCAGAGGGTCCAGCATGGTAATGCCCATGCTGTAAGCCACGATGGAGCCTGCCGCCGAGCCGCGTCCGGGACCCACCATGATCCCGTGGGACTTGGCAAAATGGATGAAGTCCCACACGATGAGGAAGTAATCCACATAGCCCATTTTGCGGATGACGGAAAGCTCATAATCCAGCCGGGTATAAGGTTCATCCTCTGGTTTGGCCTCGGGATACAGCCGCTGCAGTCCCTCCAGACACAGACGGCGGAGCATGGTCTCGGCCGTTTCGCCTTGAGGCACGGGGTAGTGGGGGAGCTTGGTCACGCCGAATTCAAAGGTGACCTCGCAGCGGTCGGCGATCTCCTGGGTACGGTCCACAGCCTCCGGGACCGCACGGAAAAGTGCGCGCATTTCCTCTTCACTCTTCACATAGAGCTGACGGGTCTCCATGCGCATACGGGTCTCATCCTCCAGCGTTTTGCCGGTCTGGATGCACATCAGCACTTCCTGGGCGTCGGCGTCCTTTTCCTCCAGATAATGGCAGTCGTTGGTGGCGACCAGCGGCGTACCGGTTTCGTTGGCGATGCGGATCAACCGGGGCAGGATGATCTTTTCCTCCCGGATGCCATGGTCCATGATCTCTACGAAAAAGTTGTTTTCTCCGAAAATGTCCTTCATTTCCTGAATGTACGCTCTGGCCTCATCATACTGCTCGCGGAGCAGCAGCTTCGGCAGATCGCCGGACAGGCAGGCGGACAGGCAGATGAGGCCTTCATGGCGTTCCTTCAGCATGGCATAATCGATACGGGGACGATAATAATAGCCATTGACGAAGGCCTCGGATACCAGATGCATCAGGGAATCATAGCCCTTGTTGTTTTCGCACAGCAGGATGAGGTGGCTCATCTCGCGACCGGCGGGCGTCTTGTCCAGATGATCCTTGGAGACATACACCTCGCAGCCGATGATGGGCTTGATGCCGGCGGCCTTCATGGCGGAGTAAAAATCAATGCAGCCGTACATGACACCGTGGTCCGTGATGGCACAGCTGTTCATGCCGAGCGCCTTGACGCGTTCCACAAGCTTTGGAATCCGACAGGCGCCATCCAGCAGGCTGTATTCTGTATGCAGGTGCAAGTGCGTAAATGCCATGGCCTCCGCCTCCGTACAATCGATCAAAAACCATTATACCATAAAATGAGATAAATAAAGCGTCAAATAAAAATACAGACTTTGTGAATTTGCGTGGATATCCTGGAAAAAGTGTGGTATAATCAATACAAACAAGGGGACGCCCTTTGCGGGACGGGCCCCGGATGGATAAAGGAGAAGTTCTATGCTGGTCAATACGAAAGCCCGCGTCGGTGTGTTCTCCATCGCGCTGGGAGCTTATCTGCCCCAGTTCCCCTCCCTGGTGCCTGAATTCCAGGGACAGTACGCTGCCTTCCTGAAGACCATGCCCGATACGGTGGAGGTCATCGACGGCGGCATGGTGACCACCAAGGAGCAGGCCATGGCGGCCGGTGACAAGTTCCGTGCCGCGGATGTGGATCTGGTCTTCATGCAGATGCTGACCTATGCCACCTCCTACAACATGCTGCCTGCGATCCGTGACCTGGATGTGCCTGTGGTGCTGGTGAATGTGCAGAAGCTGAAGGCCCCGGACTATGCCAATACCGATATTCCCAAGTGGCTGGGCGAGTTGTATGCCTGCGGCGCCGTGGGTGAGGCTGTGGCGGATCTGGAGCGTGCCGGCAAGCGTCATGCCGTCATCACCGGTGTGGTGGAAGGTGGAGATCCCGCTGTGCAGGCGGAGATCGAGGACTGGTGCCGCGCCGCGCAGGTGCGCCGCCGTTTCCGTGATACCAACATCGCGCAGATCGGCCGTCCCTATCCCGGCATGATGGACCTGTATATTGATGAGACCAACCTGTACAACCGCATGTTCCTTTACACCAAGCAGTTCGACTGGGAGAAGATGTGGGCCATCGCCGACAACATCACCGACGAGGCCGCCATCCGCGCCAAGGCCGAGGACATCCTGAACACCTTCGATATCGAGGGCGGCGCTACCGTGGAAACGGTATGGGATATGGCCAAGTATGTGGTGGCCTTTGAGCAGTGGGTGAAGGACGAGCAGCTGGGCCTGATCGCCTCCCACTATGATGGCTATGCCCAGGGCAAGGCCGGCGTGCTGGACTCCATGCTGATCCCTGCCTTCTCCATGCTGATCAAGCAGGGTACTGCCTGCGCCGTGGAAGGTGACATGAAGGTGGCCATGGCCATGAGCATCCTGAAGACCATCGCCGGCACCGGCCAGCTGTCTGAGATGTATTCCATCGACTTCAACGAGGATATCTGCATCATCGGCCATTCCGGCTCCGGTGACGCGGACATCTCTACCGCCAAGAAGCCCACCATGAAGATCGTTCCTGTCTTCCATGGCAAGACCGGCGGCGGCTACCTGACCCAGTTCTATCCCACCATCGGCCCCATCACCTATCTGGCCATCACCCAGGATAAGGACGGTCATTTCAAGTTTGTGGTGGCTGAGGGCGTGAACGAGGCCGGCCCCATCTTCACCTTCGGTGATACCAATATGCGTATGCGCTTCACCTGCGGTGCCCGTGAGTTCTGCAACCGTTGGAGCGAGGCGGGCCCCACCCATCACATGGCGGCGGCCGCTGGACGTCATATCGATACCCTGCTGAAGGTTGCCAAGATCATGAACATTCCCTGCGAGATCATTACCCGCTGATCGGAACGGGACATTTGCGGAGGCTGAAGGGATTCGGCCTCCGCTTTCCTGTTTGTGAAGGAGAACACATGACGCAAGACCGCACACTGACCAATATCGTACATCCCTTTCCGCCGCTGTATCGGGAGGACGCCCGGATCCTGATCCTGGGCAGCTTGCCCTCCGTAAAGTCCCGAGAACAGCAGTTCTTCTACGGACACCCGCAGAACCGCTTCTGGCCCCTGATGGCGCGCTTGTTTGAAGAACCGGTGCCGCAGACGGTGGAGGAGAAAACTGCGCTGGTGCTGAAGCATCACATTGCACTGTGGGATACCATCTACAGCTGCGATATCCAGGGCTCCAGCGACAGCAGCATCCGGAATGTGGTGCCCACGGATTTGACGCCGATCCTCCGGGAAACACAGGTCCGGCAGATCTTCTGCAATGGAAAGACCTCCGGAGCCTGCTTCCACCGTTGGCAGGAAAAAACATTGGGGAGGGAGGCCGTTGTGTTGCCTTCCACCAGCCCGGCGAACGCCGCGTGGAACATGGACCGGCTGGCGGAAGCCTGGAGCGTTGTCCGGACTGCGGCGGAGACTTCTCTGTGATTGATTTTTCCTGTGGTTTGTAATATAATGGACGCGTTCCCTTTGAATTGCTGAGAAGGAGCCCTTTGCATGAAAATCACCCTGATCGGTCAGGATATTCCAATGCTTTTTCCGTCGCTGCTGACGGATCTGCTGTTTACGATGAAGTCTTCCGCGGACGTGGCCATTGAGGAGCGCAATCCCGCCATGCAGGACGTGCTGCAGCGCTACGGCGATACCGTGATCCGGCAGGCAGGCTTGGGCAATCAGTTGACGGTGGATAACGACCGTTCGGCTTTGCTGCGGGACGCGGACTGCGTCATTTATGCCGGGGATCTGATGGCCGCCACGCGCTTCCGCCAGGACCGGGAGGCGTTGTCCGGACCGGAGGACGATCCCGAGGATCCCGGGCTGACGGAGCAGGCCAGGGTGAACGGCGGCATCGGCGGTCTGCTGCATACCCTGCGGCAGGGCGAACTGATCCATCAGCTGACAGAGGAGATGCGCTCCTGCTGCCCCAAGGCCCTCGTGATCACTCTGGGACAGCCGGTGGCACGGACCTGTCAGATGTTCCGCAAGGCGGGCTTTGCCTGCTGGGGACTGGGAAAGTCTCCGCTGCGGGGTCCGGGCGGCCTGGACGGCATCTGCAAAAAGCTGCATGCCAAGCCGGAGCAGATGGACGCGGTGATCGCCGGCCTGCCGGGCTTTGCCTGGCTGCTGAGCCTGAAGGACAAGACGGAGCAGGATGACCTGCTGGACGTGGCCAGGGACGCTGCGGAGGCGGATGAACTGGGACGGCTGGCCCACCGCTGGCTGGACTGGTACGACGCCATCCCTGTGGGCGATGTGACTGCCCATGCCGAGTTCCTACCGGCGCAGGAGGATTACCAGCCGGAAGCGGAACCGACCTTCGGGGAAAGCGTGGAGCAGCGCAAGGAGCGCATCCTTTATATGAACACGGTGGGTGAGAAGGGCTTGGCGCCCGCGATCCCCAAGGCACAGCCTGGGGAAGGCGTGATGGCCCAGATGCTGCTGCTTTCCAAGGCTCCTGCGATCCGACCCATGCAGCTGGCCATCTCGCTGCTGTGCGGCGGCGACCTGGAGATGCCCGCTGTGACCCGTGTGAACCGTGCGGGCGAGATCAAGGATCTGCCGCGGGATGCCATCATCGAGGCACCGCTGACGCTGCGGAACGGTGTGGAGGAGGTGCCCCATCTCCTGGAGCTGCCGGAACGACTGGCGGATATCTGCCTGAGCGTGGACGAGACCCATCGGCTGGCTGCTGAGGCCGGCCTGGGTGACCGTTCTGCCCTGCGGGAGTGCATTGAGATCGATCCCGCGCTGGACGGGCTGGATCGTCTCTACATCCAGCAGCTGGTGGATGCCATGATCCGGATGCATTCGGATATCCTCAGCCTCTGGAGCGAGGACGAGGAAGAGCTTTGACAGTGAGCATCGTTGGAGGAAAAGCATGTTTCTTGCCGATACCTGGAAGGATTATGAAGTGCTGGATACCGGGGACGGGGAAAAGCTGGAGCGCTGGGGCAATGTGATCCTGCGCCGTCCGGATCCCCAGACCATCTGGCCCAAGGCGCAGCCGGAACTGTGGAAGCAGGCCCAGGCGCATTATCACCGCTCGGAAAAGGGCGGCGGCGAATGGGAGTTCTTTACCCGTCTGCCGGAGCGCTGGACCGTAAGCTGGAACGAACTGCAGTTTTATGTGCGCCCCACCGGCTTCAAGCATACCGGCCTGTTCCCGGAGCAGGCGGCCAACTGGGCCTGGACGTCCTCCTTGATCCGTGAAAGCGGGCGGAAGGATATCAGGGTGCTGAACCTGTTCGGCTATACCGGCGCCGCCACCCTGGCCTGTATGTCCGCCGGGGCCCACGTGACCCATGTGGATGCGGCCAAGGGTATGATCCAGTGGGGTAAGGAAAACCGGGAGCTTTGCGGCCTGCCGGAAACGGCCTGCCGGTGGATCGTGGAGGACGCGCTGCGCTTTGTGCAAAGGGAGATCCGCCGCGGCAATCATTATGACGGCGTGCTGATGGATCCTCCCAGCTATGGCCGCGGCCCCAATGGGGAAGTGTGGAAGCTGGAGAACGAGCTTTTCGGACTGGTGGATACCTGTGCCCAGGTGCTGAGCGAGGATGCGCTGTTCTTCCTGATCAACAGCTACACCACCGGCTTCCAGGCCAGCGTGCTCAGCAATATGCTGAACAAGTGCGTGGTTTCCCGTTATGGCGGAAAGGTGGACAGCCAGGAGCTGTGTCTGCCGGTGACGACGGGCGGCGTGCTTCCGGCCGGTGCCTCCGGGAGGTGGTTCCGTGCCTGATATCCTGTATGAGGATAATCATGTCATCGTGGCGGTCAAGCCGCCGAACATGCTTTCCCAGGCGGATCATACCGGGGACACGGATATCCTGACCTGGCTGAAGGAGAGCGTGCGCATCCGCTATAACAAGCCGGGGGCGGTTTACCTGGGACTGGTCCATCGCCTGGATCGGCCGGTGGGTGGGCTGATGGTGTTTGCCCGCACCAGCAAGGCAGCCAATCGCCTGTCGGCACAGATGCGGGAGCATGCCCTGGGCAGGGAGTACCTTTGCATCGTGACCGGAGAGGTGGAGGATGACTTCACCCTGGTGGATTATCTCATCAAGGATGAACGCCTGAACCGGGTGACGGTATGCGACTCAGATGTAAAGGGCGCCCAGGAGGCCGTGCTGCATGGGCATTGCATCCGCCGCAGTCAGGGACTGGCGTTGTGCTCCATTCGCCTGGAGACGGGCCGCAATCATCAGATCCGGGTGCAGATGAGCCATATCGGCGCGCCGCTGTGGGGCGACAACCGTTACGGCAACGGCATTCCCGGACAGCAGATCGCCCTGTGGGGGTATAAGCTGACCTTTGAGCATCCCACCACTCATCAGCTGATGACCTTCATGTATCTGCCCTCCGGCGGTGTATGGACGGTCTTTGCCCAGGAGCTCAGCGAGCTGTGGGAGGAGTATACCCGCCCGGGGGAGCGGGAGGTCACCCTGCAGCAGCCGGATACGGAAGCGACACAGGAGGACATCAACCCCGAAAACGAAGAAACGGAAAGCAAAGGAGAATGAGCTTGTCTTCACCTGTAACCTATGAATTGAAGCACGTGTGCAAGCAGTCCGGCGCGCGCCTGGGTGTGCTGCATACGCCTCATGGCGATATCGAGACGCCGATCTATATGCCGGTGGGTACCTCTGCCTGCGTGAAGGCCATGACCTCCCGGGAGATGGAGGAGCTCGGCGCGCAGATCCTGCTGAGCAATACCTATCATCTGCATCTCCGCCCGGGCCGGGAGCTGATCCGGGAGGCAGGCGGCCTGCACGGCTTTATGAGCTGGAACAAGCCCATCCTGACGGACTCCGGCGGCTTCCAAGTGTTCTCTTTGGCGGGTATCCGCAAGATCGAGGAGCAGGGCGTGACATTCCGCAGCCATCTGGACGGCAGCAAGCAGTTCATCGGGCCGGAGACCTCCATGGATATCCAGGAGGCGCTGGGCTCGGATATTGCCATGGCTTTTGATGTGTGCTCTCCCTATCCCTGCGATTACAAGACGGCCAAGGAAGCTATGGAGCGGACGCACCGCTGGGCCGAGCGCTGCAAGGAGCATCATACCCGTGAGGACCAGGCGGTGTTCGGCATCGTGCAGGGCGCCTTCTACAAGGATCTGCGCGTGGAAAGCGCGAAGACCCTGGCGGCCATGGACTTTCCGGGCTATGGCATCGGCGGCCTGAGCGTGGGCGAGCCGAAGCCGGTGATGTATGAGATGCTGGACGAGCTGGTTCCCTATATGCCGGAGGACAAGCCCCGCTATCTGATGGGTGTGGGTACGCCGGACTGCTTCATTGAGGGCGTGCTGCGCGGCATTGATATGTTTGACTGTGTTCTGGCCACCCGCATTGCCCGCAACGGTACCGTGCTGACCCACAAGGGACGCGTGGTGGTCAAGAACGCCAAGTTTGCCCATGACTTCAGCCCCATCGACGATCAGTGCGACTGTTACGCCTGCCAGAACTACACCCGCGCCTATGTGCGGCATCTGTTCAATGCGGGCGAGATCACCGCGGGCCGGCTGGCGAGCATTCACAATCTGCGCTTCCTGATCCACATGATGGAGGAGATCCGCGAAGCCATCGCGAACGACTGCTTCCTGGATTACCGCAGGGAATTCTATGAGCGCTATGACCTGACCAAGAATTTCTGAGGATGAGGACCATGAAGGAAAAGCTCCTCAGCAAAAATACGGCGCACTGGCTGCTGGGATTGGTCATCAGCTCGCTGGGCCTGGGCCTGTGTACCAAATCCAACCTGGGACTTTCCATGATCGGTGCGGCCAGCTATATCCTGCACGTGGCGCTGCGGGACGGATGGTCCTGGTTTACCCAGGGAACCGGCGAGTATGTATGGGAAGCCATCGTGCTGCTGGTCACCTGTGTACTGGTCCGGCGCTTCCGGTGGAAGTATTTGCTCAGCTTTGCAACAGCGGTGTTGTCCGGCTTCATTATCGATGGATGGCTGGCAGTGCTGGGCGGCAACGGCGCCTATGCAAACAGGACGGTGCGGATCGTTGCGTTTATTGCCGGCATGATGTCGACCTCACTGGGCATTGCGTTTATCTTCCGCACTACGCTGCCGCCGCAGGTGTATGAGCTGTCGGTGAGTGAGATCGCGGACCGCTTCGGCTTCAGCAAGGATAAGACCAAGTTCGGCTTTGATCTGACCATGCTGTGCGCCTCGCTGGCCATGTCCTTCCTGCTGACCGATACCCTGACAGGTATCGGGGTGGGGACGGTGGTCATTACCTTCTGCAATGCGCCGCTGATCGCTTTCTTCGGGCGCATCATTGATCGAATCGAAAGAAAGGACGCGTGAACTATGTTTCGTGCCATGAGACGTTCCGTGCAGCAGCTGAGTGACGCGGAATGCGTGGAGATCCTGAACCGCTGCACCAACGGTGTGCTGTCGGTATCCGGGGATGACGGGTATCCTTATGGGGTGCCTGTCAGCTATGCGTATGACAACGGAAAGCTCTACTTCCACTGCGCCAAGGTGGGCCACAAGCTGGACGCCATCGAGGGCAGTGAGAAGGTCTGCTTCACGGTGGTGGATCTGGACCGGGTGATCCCGGAGAAGCTGACCACGGCCTTCCGAAGCGTCATCGCTTTCGGTACGGCCAAGGTGCTGACCGATCCCGCGGAAAAGCTGCGGACACACATCCTTTTCTCGGATAAGTATGCTCACGACTTTCCCAAAGAAACGGAAGAGGAGATCAAATCCGGCCTGGACCGGATGGAGATGGTGGAGATCACCATTCAGCATATGACCGGCAAGGAAGGCATTGAGCTGACCAGGGCCCGGAAAAAGGCTTGACAAAGGAGGAATTACGATGGCATTTCTTCAGGTACAGTTTTTCTCTCAGGCGTTGGTGGTCGCATCCACGGTGAATGTGATCCTGCCGGAGCCCAATGTGGGTATCGGCGTGGAGGCCAAAGGCACGGACGAACCGCCCAAGGTGCTCTATCTGCTGCACGGCTACAGTGACGATCATTCCATCTGGATGCGCCGCACCTCGGTGGAGCGTTATGCCGCGGAGCATAACCTGGCCATCATCATGCCGGCGGTGAATCATTCCTTCTACACCAATGAGGCGGACGGCGAGCGCTACTGGGACTATGTTTCCGAGGAACTGCCCAAGGCGATGCATCGGTTCTTCCGCCTGTCCGACAAGCCGGAGGATACCTTTGTGGCCGGCCTCAGCATGGGCGGCTACGGCAGCCTGAAGCTGGCCCTGACCCATCCGGAGCGCTTTGCGGCCTGTGCCAGCTTCTCCGGCTGCGTGGATATCTGCGATATGGACCACCGTTCTCCGGAAAGCCGGAAGAACATGGAGCGCATCTTTGGAGATCTGGACAAGATGCCCGGCTCCGATCATGATCTGCTGGCGCTGCTGCAAAAGAACGGCAAGGCGGAGCACAAGCCGCGCCTTTATGTTTCCTGCGGTACGGCGGATTTCCTGTTCCATCAGCAGGACAAGTTTGTGCAGCTGGCGAAGAAGAGCGGCTGGGACGTGACCTCCAGCTGGGTGCCGGACCGGATCCATGAATGGGGCTTCTGGGATGAGCAGATCAAGTTCTTCATCCCCTGGATGCTGGGAGTAAAGTAAGCATGCGCCTTGAATGGGATCCCAAGAGGACCGGCCCCTGTGTGCTGGTGCTGGGTATGTTTGACGGCGTCCATCTGGGCCATCAGGCGCTGCTGCGGCTGGGCCGGGAGCTGGCGGACCGGGAAGACTTGCCTCTGGCGGTGTGTACCTTTGAGCCGCATCCCCTGGCGGTACTGTGCCCGGAGAAGAATCCGCCCCGCCTGACCACGCCGGAGGAGCGGGCGGAGATCATGGAAGTGCAAAGCGTGGACATCCTCTGCCTGAATACCTTCAACCGGGAGCTTGCCGCGCAGCCGCCGGAGGACTTTGTCTGGAAAATGGCGAGTGTCTACGCGCCAAAGCACGTGATCGTGGGCTACAATTTCACGTTTGGCGATCGCGGCAAGGGAAACGGCGCGCTGCTGGCCGCCCTGCAGGAGCGGTATGGCTATACCACGCATATCGTGCCGGAGGTGACGGTGGAAGGGGAAGTGGTCTCCTCCACGCATATCCGTGAGCTGCTGCAGCAGGGAAAAATGGCCCGGGCCGCGGAGCTGCTGGGACGCCCCTATCGCATGAGCGGCGTTGTGGAAAACGGGAAGCATATCGGGCGGATGCTGGGCTTCCCCACGGCAAATATCCATGTGGATGCGCAAAAGGTGCTGCCGGCTTTCGGTGTGCATGCTTGTCTGCTGCATACATCCGGGAAAATTTATCCGGCGGTCGTCAATGTGGGAAGGCATCCTACGCTGCCGGAGGGGCATATCACGGTGGAGGCGTATCTTCCGGGGGAATAGCTGAATCTCTACGGCCAAACGGTGCGGCTGGATTTCTACCGCTTCACCCGTCCGGAGCAGACCTTTGGGGACGTGGAGCAGCTGCGACAACGGATCGCGCAGGACGTGACAGAAGTGCTTGCGGTGCTGCAGCCGATGACAGACGATCGATAAAATTGAAAGCTCCGTGGGAAGAAATTCCGCGGAGCTTTCGTTTTATGGATGAAAAAGCCAAGGAGGACCCCATCGGATGTTCAAGAAGACCCTGGCCTGCATGCTGGCCGTATGCCTCTCTGTCATTGCGCTGCTGACGCTGCTTCAGCCTTCCAAACAAAGCGTGGCGGAGGAAAGCGAGGAGCACCTTTATCTTCTGGAGGGCTTTGTGATCTCAACAGAGGAGGATGCTTTCCTGCTGCAGACGACCGACGGGCAGCAATATCTGGTCCATTGGTCCAATGATCCTTTTGATCCGGTAATGCCCGGTGATGCGGTGCGTTTGACCTATGACGGCATGCTGTCCCGTTCCATCCCGCCGCAGGTGACAGCTTCCGAGTTTCTGAGCCGCAAAGAAACCGGCACGGTGGAAGAGGTTTCGGAGGACGGACAGCAGATCCGCCTGCTGACACAGGACGATACGCTGCTGACCGTATCGATGGATGACCTGCTTCAGGGAGAGACCGGCAGCCTGACTGAGGGCGAGGAGGTCACGGTTTATCTGGATCTCAGGGAAGAGGAGAAAGGCCTGACCGCGCTGCACGTACGCCCGGCTTCGACGCTTCAGGGAACGATCCTTGGGGTGGAGGACGGGATGCTGGAGCTGGAAACGGAGAACGGCCTCGTCCTTGTAAGGATCTCGGAATCAACCTTGCAGCTGGTTTCACCTGAGGTGGGCCGGAACGTATGCGTGGTGCCTTCCGGTACGATGATGCTCTCGGAGCCGGCTGTCTATACAGCGCTGGAAGTATATTCTGCGGATTGAAAAATGGGAAAACCTGTGCTATACTTGAATCAGCAAAAATCAAAAGGAGGTCTTTCCCATGATCAAGGGTGATAACTGTGGATATTGCCAGGGCGGCGCACTGTTGGATGCTTTCGGCATCAAGATCTGTGATTTGGAGGTCAGCCAGCTGATCCTCTTCAAGGAGCAGAGCCATCCCGGCCGCTGCATCGTGGCCTACAAGGACCATGTGAGCGAGCTGGTGGACATCTCCGACGAGGAGCGCAACGCTTTCTTCTCCGATGTGAAGCGGGCGGCGGTGGCCATCCACAAGGCGTTCAATCCCGATAAGGTCAACTACGGCGCTTACGGTGATACCGGCTGCCATCTGCATGTGCATCTGGTACCCAAGTACAAGGACGGCTACGAGTGGGGCGGCGTGTTTGCCATGAACCCCGGCCGGGTGACGCTGACCGACGCGGAATATGCCGAAATGATCGAGAAGATCAAGGCAAATCTCGAATAAATCTCATATAAAAAAACCGGCTTTTGCCGGTTTTTTTAATGGAGTCGTTTGCGGAGTCGTTTTCTATCCAATGCCCAGGGATGCGCACCACGATAGAGATGATACACGGGAATGCACAGCACATAGACCCCGGCCTGCAGGACGCCCTGTATTGTTTCCACGGCATACATGCTGCCGATACCGGTGAGCCCGGTGCCGAGCAGGGAGGTCAGGGCACTGCGGGGAAGGATGGGGATGGTCTCAGTCACCAGGCGGGCCGCGGCATTCACCAGGCTGGCCTGCAGCAGGGCGCAGACCAGAGGGATCAGCTGAACGGCGGTCAACACCATACACTGCAGCGGCAAAAGGCTCTTGATGCCCTCATCGTAGGGAAAGCTGCCGCGACGGAGCAGGATGGCCGTCTCTGTCAGTACGCGCACGATATTCCGGTGAAAGCGCCAGCCAACCAGGAAAACGATGGTCACGAAGGCTCCCAGCACGCCGATCCAGCCGATGACCTGCACAGACAGCCGATAGTGCAGGCTGAAGTAAACCAGCGTTCCGGTCAGCCCCAGACTGAGTACGGCAAGCAGCAGCTGCAGCCACCCCAGGATCCGTTCCAAAGCCCGAAGCCGGTGACAGGCCCCGGGATCGTGGCCCAACAGAAGCCGCAGGATAAACCAGGCAAGCAGCACCGCGATCACAGCGGAGACCAGAATGTAGCTTTCGTGAATCGCAAGCAGTACCGCTTCCCAGACGGTGCCATTCGGCTTGAAATCCCGCAGCAGCCACAATACGCGTTGGCCCACACGGAAAAGCATCACAGCCGCAATCAATACGGAAAGGATGCCGGCGATCACTGCGGGCGGGGAGACCAGCCATCGCTGCTGCGGGGCAGGCGGCGCCTTCCTTCGGAGCTCAAGCTTGCTCTTCATGACGCTTCTTCAGTTCCTCGGCAATTTGGGCGTTCATGGTGTCATCCAGCTTGTACTTTTTCCGCAGGAAGAAAAGCGCAAATAACAGGCCGATGACAGGTACCGCCATCATCAGAATGCGCAGGCCCATCAGGGCGGAGGCCGTCTGCTGTACGGTATCCGAAGTGGTGTTCAGGCCGATCAGGTCGATGCCGACACCGGCAATCAGCACGGAGATGGCGCTGGCCAGCTTGACCACGAAGGTCTGCATGGAGAAGATGACGCTCTCGTTGCGGCGGCCCAGCTTGTATTCACCGTAGTCGACGGTATCGGCCAGGAAGATGGTGGTCAGCACCGTGACCAGGCCGAAGCCGGCATAGACGATGGCGGCGGCAACGCACATGGCAGCAATGCTGCGGCTGCCGATGACGCTGATGACGAACAGATCCGCGTAGCCGATCACGCTGACCAGAATGGCACCGGTCATGATGTTCTTGCAGTTCCAGCGCTTGCGCAGCAGGGGCAGGCTGGCCATGGAAAGGATCTGCACCGCGCCGCCTACGCCACCGAAGAGGCTCAGCAGGCTGTAATTGCCGATGTCATACTTGAAGAAATAGCCGGCCAGCTGAGTGGTCAGGTACAGGGACGCGTTAAAGATGACGATACCGACCACCACCACCAGGGCCTGGTCATTCTGGATGAGGGACTGCAGCATCTGTTTGACAGAAGGCGTTTCCTGCCTGATCTGCTGCTTCTCACGCACCAGCAGAACGCAGACGATCTCCGCGATGACGAAGAACACGGCCACGATCAGCGCGAGAATGCAGTAGCCGTCCCGCTCCGTGCTGCCCACATTGCTCACGAACAGCGCGGTGACGACCGTAGGGATGGCATAGCCGACGGAGGCGCAGGTCCTGCCGATAACGGTCAGGTTTTCGCGCTCACTGCCATGCTTCGTGATGGCGGGGATCATGCTCCAGAAGGGGATGTCCATCAGGGTGTAGGTCACGCCCCAGAGCACATAGGTCACGGTGGCCCAGGCGTACAGCCCGGAGCCGCTCAGCCCCTTCGGTACAGCAAACAGGGCATACAGCAGGAAGCCGTTCAGCACGGAGCCGGAAAGGATCCAGGGGCGGAACTTGCCCATCTTTGTATGTGTCCGCTCCACAATGACACCCATCAGCGGGTCATTGAAGGCATCAAAGACACGGGCTGCCATCATCATGACACCGGTAAACCAGGCGGGAATGCCCAGGACGGTATTGTAGTAAATGAGAATGAAGCCGGAAACGAGGGCATAGACCATATCCTTGCCAACGGCACCCATGCCGTAACCGAGGCGCTGCTTGCGCTCTTCCTTCATATGAAAAACCTCCTGTTCGTTAAGAAAAATATAGCGGATTGCGCTGCTCCTGTCAAGCATTCCGGAACGGCCAACTATGAAAAAATACAGTAAATTGTTACAAAAGTAAGAAAGAATGTTTCAAATTATCTTGACATTGACCGGGTGAAAGTCTACAATAGAGTAGGTAACCTATGGAAACTTTTCCGTTACCGATACAGGAGGCACCTTTATGAGATCCATGCTGCACCTCAAAAAATGGCAGGTAGCCGGTGTGAGCGCCCTGGCGGCAGCGATGCTGGCGGCCCATGCCTTTGCCGCATCCTATCCTTATGTGACGACGACCTCCGCAACGGTCAATATGCGGCAGACGGCTTCGTCTTCCGCGAAGATCGTCGTCAAGATCCCGAAGGCTGCGGACGTGACGGTAACAGGGGAGTACGGCAGCTATTATGCCGTGACCTACGCCGGAAAAACGGGTTATGTGCTGAAGTCCTACGTAAAGGCTGTGGAAACGACCACGACGACCACGACCACCACGACGGCAACAGTGGACTACGTGGAACTGAAGGCCGGTTCCACCGGTGCGGCGGTGAAGGCTCTTGAATCGGCCATGAAGGAGCTGGGTTTCTTTACCGGCACCCCGGACACGACCTTCGACAGCAAAACGACGGCTGCGGTCAAGGCGTTGCAGACGAAAAACAGCTATCCTTCCACCGGTGTGGCGGATGTGAACCTGCAGGCCTTCATCTATAATGGCAAGCCGCTGAACAGCAAGGGCAAGGCGACGGCTGTGAACACCCTGGCCCCGGTCAGCGGCGTGGTCATCAAGCTGAACAAGACCGGCGACCTGGTAGTCACGGTGCAGAACCGGCTGAAGGAGCTGGGGTACTACAACGGTACCTCCAGCGGAACCTATGATTCCGCCACCATGGGCGCGGTGAAGAAATTCCAAAAGGCCAATAAGCTGACGGTGGACGGTGTCTGCGGCTCCGGTACCCAGAGCAAGCTGTTCTCCTCCAGCGCCATTGCTGCCACGGCAACAGCTACCCCGAAGCCCACTGCCACGCCCAAGCCCACTGCGGCACCGACGCCCTCCGGTACTGTGAAGAACGGCAGCAGCGGTACCAACGCGAAGATGGTGCAGCAGCGCCTGCTGGAGCTTGGCTTCTATGAGGGCACGGTGGATGGCAAGTTCGGTACGGCCAGTGTGGAAGCCCTGAAGCGGTTCCAGAAGCAGGTCGGTCTGAGTGCGGACGGCATTGCGGGTACGACCACCTACAAGAAGCTGTTTGCAACGAATGCTCCCACGGCGGCACCCACCGCGACACCCACGCCCGCTTCCACCACGATCCCCACGAGTAAAACGCTGAAGAAGGGAACCACCAGCGAAGCCGTCAAGCTGATGCAGCAGAAGCTGATCGAACTGGGCTATCTCTCCGGAACGGCGGATGGCAACTTTGGTGTCACGACCTATAATGCGTTGAAGAATTATCAGTAGGCCAACGGTCTGACTGCCGACGGTATTGCAGGCTACAAGACACTGGTCTCCCTGAACAAGGCCAAGGCAACCGCGGCGCCTACCGCAACTGCCGCGCCGACTGCGGTACCTTCCTCCGGTGTCAAGGCCAGCAGTGTCATCTATGCCAACTGGTATACCAAGGTCCGCCCGGTGGTCCGCCAGTATCAGTACGCCACGGTTTACGACTATACCAACGGCATTTCGTGGCAGGTGCATATGTTCTCCTTCGGTAACCATGCCGAGGCGGAGCCGCTGACCACGGCGGATACCGCCAAGATGTATCAGGCCTGCGGTACCAAGAACTGGACACCGCATCCAGTCTGGGTCATCCTGAGCAACGGTCAGGTCTACCTGGCCACCACGCATTCGGTGCCCCATGGATGCCAGCATATCACGGACAATGGCTTTGCAGGGCATATGTGCATCCACTTCCCGCGTACCAACAGCCAGGTGACCTCTATTGGCTCCTATGCCACCAGCCATCAGAAGGCGGTGGACAAGGCCTGGAAGGTCGTGCAGGCCATGGCGGCCAACGAATAAATTCATGGCAAAGCAAAAGCGCATCCCACGGGGTGCGCTTTTACTATGGGCTGGTTTACAGTCCAAGATAAGCCTTGATTTCAGGCAAACGCTCCAGCGTATCCTTCCGGCCCAGCTCATACAGCTCGGCGATCTTGTCCAGGTTCCCCTCGATGGTGCCGATGGTCACGGGCTATGAGGGGCAAAGCATCAGCAGCCGTCCCTGGGCCTCCAGGGCTTCCAGCTCGTCGATCGCGGCATTGTAGCGGTCTGTCTGCAGGGCGATATCCTCGATCAGCTTCGGATACTCCCGATAAAGGACACGGGCGCTTTCCACACTGGTCTTCACCTGGGGCGGGCGGCGATAATCCCGCTTCTGGGTGCGGACCACGATGATCTTTTCGTAGCCTTCGTTCAGGGCCCATTGGTAGGGGATCTTCACGGCCAGACCGCCGTCCAGGCAGTGGATGCCTTCCACCCGTACCATTTGGGAAAGGAAGGGGAGGGAAGCGCTGGCACGGATGGCCTTCATCATCTCACAGCAAACGCCCTTCTCAAAGTAGACCACCTCGCCGGTGGAGCAATCGGTGGCAGTGACGGCAAAGCGCCGCTCCGCGCGGTCAAAGCGCTTGTAGTCGAATGGCAGCTCTTCACAGACATCCTCGACGATAAAGCGCAGGCCGAGCATGCTTTGGCCGTGTACCACCGGAGAGACGCCCAGGAAGCGGGGATCATGCCGGTAGGTGAGATTGATGCGGATGGAGCGGCCGATCTGTCCGGAAACATAGTTGGTGCCGTTCAGCGCGCCGGCGGAGGTACCGACCGTGGCCTGCAGATTGATGCCGTTTTCCATGAGCACATCCAGCACGCCGGAGGTGTAGTTCCCCCGGAAGGAACCGCCCTCCAGCACCATGCAGCCGGGCAGGAGGACATCCGGCGCGGTGCCGCTGGGCAGGGTATCCAGGCCCGGCCAGACGATAGTATTGTGGACAGTCTCGGAGACATTCTCCCGGACGTTATCCAGATTGCCCTTCAGGGAATGAAGAGAGCCCTTGAGCTTTTCGCTGGTGGATTCCAAGGTACGAAAGGTCCCCTGCAGCTTCATGGTATATGCCTCCGGTTTGATCAATTCAGCACATAGCGATTATACCACAAGAAACGGTAATTGGAACAAAACCAAAGAAAAAAGGCACCGCGATGGTGCCTTCTGAGGAGTTCATTCTACAAAGTTTTCGTTGATGATCTCTCGGGCCACGCGGCCATGCTCCAGCACAATGGTGCGCTGGGCGGCCTCGGCGACCTCCGGGTCATGGGTGACCACGATCAGCGTGGTGCCCTCACGGTGCAGCTGACGGAACAGATCCAGCACGATGTTTTCGTTGGCCTCATCCAGGTTGCCGGTGGGCTCATCGGCCAGGATGATCTCCGGATGATTGATCAGCGCACGGGCTACGCACACACGCTGCTGCTCGCCGCCGGAAAGCTGGCTGGGCAGATGCTTGGCGCGCTCCCGCAGGCCCACACGCTCCAGCGCGTCCAGGGCTTCGTTTTCATCCGGCAGGGAATGATAATACTGGCTGACCATGATGTTTTCCACAGCCGTCAGGTAGTTGACCATATGGAACTGCTGGAAGATCAGGCCGATCTTGTCCCGGCGGATCTCGGTCAGCTTTTTGCTGCTCTCCTTGGAGATGTCTGTGCCGTCCAGCAGCACCTCACCCAGGGAGGGCTTGTCCATGCAGCCGATGATGTTCATCATGGTACTCTTGCCGGAGCCGGAGGGGCCCATGATGGCCACCCACTCGCCTTTGTTGACGGTGATGTTGACATCATCCAGGGCCTTCAGCTCGCCATAGATCTTGGAAATATGCTTCAGTTCAAGCAAAGCGCTCATGATCTTATTCTCCCTTCAACACAACCGCGGGGTCCACGGCTACGGCGCTCTTGACGGGCCGCAGGCAGGACAGGGCAGCAATCAGCATGGAAACAATGACCGTGATGGGCAGCAGGAGGGGCTGGAAGGTGATGGAGGAGTCAAACACCTGCATACTGACCAGCTGGGCAAAGCCGAAGCCCAGGAAGGAGCCAAGCAGACCGCCCAGCGCACCCAGGAACATACCCTCGCCCAGGAATTCGGCACGGATGGACTGGTCGGAGGCGCCCAGGGCCTTGCGGAGGCCGATCTCCTTGCGGCGTTCGGCGACCACGGCCATCATGGTGGTCATCACGCTGATCATGGTCAGCACCAGCACGACCACGGTGACCAGCAGCACCAGGGCCTGCAGCTTGGTCAGCACGGTGGCCTCGGAGTTGGTCACGCGCTTGACCAGGCGGGCGGTGACGCCGGGGCTGCCGTTGTTGATGGCATCCACGTAGGTCTGCAGCTCGTCGCTGCTGCCGGAGACGCTGAGCTACATCAGATCCAGGCTCTCGCTGTCGCCGGTCAGGGCACCGAGGTCGCTCATGCTCATATATACGTATTGCTCTTCCTCGCCGCCGGTATCCAGCAGACCGACCACGGTGAACTTCAGGGTGGTATCGGCCACGGCACGGGAAGCGTGGGAGGTGTTGATGGCCGTCATTACGGCATTGGAGGTGATGGTGGCGCCGGAGATTCCATCGAAGTCATCTTCAGAGACCGGAATGCGCTTGCCGATGAACTGGGAGGTGAAGTCTTCGCCTTCACACTGACCGCCGAATTCCGGCGTTTGGGTAGCGGCATCCACGGTCAGAGTCGCGATGTTGCCGTCGTCATCCAGCGTGACGGTGACGGTGATATCGTTGTCGCCGAAGCCGGTGGCGCTGCCGTTCAGTGTGGCCCCGGCGGTCAGCTCGGCCTCAGTGGTCTCGCCTGCAGCCTCGGTCACGGTGGGCTTGTAGGTCAGCTCCACCACGCTGTTCAGCTTCACGCCGATGGTGTCGGCCAGCTCCTTGCCCAGCAGGACCTCACGGCTGTTTTCCGGGTAGCGTCCATCCACCATGAAGTAAGGGGAGGTGGACTGGACCTGATCAAAATCCGTGCCGGCAGCCACAAAGGACAGCTGGCGGCTGGTCATGGAGACAGTGATGTACTTGTAGGGGGAGGCGCCCACCAGGTCATCGGCAGGAATGACGGAAAGGGCCTCCCGCGCAGTGGACGTGGTCATCTGCTCCTCTCCGGAGGGCATCACCAGCATGTTGGCGCCGTAGTTGCGGAACTGGGCGCCCATCTGCCGGGGAATATCATAGTAGATCGTGACCATGCCGGAAAGGATGGTAGCACCGATGGCAATGGAGAGCAGGGCAACCAGCATCCTGGAGCGGCGGCGCATCAGACTGGCAACGATCATTTTCAGAAACATTTTTCTGCGTGTCATGAATTTTCCCTCCTCTCCTTACGCCTTGCTGCCGTGCAGGACTTCCGCGGGACGGAGCTTCAGCACGGTGCGGATGGCAGGCAGGCTGCCGGCAACGGTCACGGCCAGGATCAGCAGAGCCACGATGGGAATGACCGTGGTGTTCATTTCAATGGCGGAGCCGAAGACCGTCTGGCCGATGAGCTGCGCGAAGCCGAAGCCAAGGAAGTAACCGGCCACGCCGCCCACCAGCGCGGTGATCAGGATCTCTGCCATGACGGTGGCGGTGATGGAGCCGTCATAGGCGCCGATGGCCTTCAAAAGGCCGATCTCCTTGCTGCGCTCCATGACGCTGGCCATGACCAGGTTGGAGATACCCAGGGCCGAGGCGATCATGCTCAGAATGGTGATCAGGATCATCAACAGCTGGGTCTTTTCCAGGATCGTGCCTTCGGAATCAGCCACCTGGCGGACGGCGGAAGCGGAGGCATTGGTCAGGGCCTCTTCGATCTGATAGCAGATGGCGCTGACATAGGCGGTGCAGTACCAGGTCTCATAGTCCGCGGAGGACAGGGCCTTGGGATTCTTGGCAGCGCGGACCGCCAGCTCGTTGTCGGGGGTGGTCAGGGCGCTGACCTCGATGGTCCCCACATTGCCCTCGCTGTCGGAAAGGGCCTGCACAAGATCCAACGGGGCATAGATCTCATCGTCCTCATCGCTGCCGGCATCATAGATACCGGCCACGGTGACTTCCTGGGAAGCGGCAGAGCCGGTCAGGGTCAGCTTGTCGCCTACCTTGATCCCCTTGGCGGCGGCCAGGTTGGTGCCGACCATAATACTGTTTTCGGCGTCAGCCGATTGCTCATCGATCCAGGCACCGTCGGTGATGTCCCACCAGGAGCGAAGATCGGTCACGCCGGCATCCAGCTCCTCACCGGTGGGGAGGGAAAGGTGATGGTTGAACCAGGTGCCGGTGATCTTGGCGGTGGTGCCGTCCGGCAGGGTGACGTTCTTTTCCAGGAAGGGCGCGAAGTCCACGATGTTGAAGGCCCAGAAGATGGTCTTCAGATTGCCCAGTTCGCTTTCCTTCAGCCAGGAGACCTGCAGCGCGCTGCTGTCATCCTCAATGTTGTAGATATCCGCCAGCAGGGAGGAATCCTTAGGCTTGACGGTAATATTGGCACCGTAGGTCTTCAGCTCGGCATTGACCTTGTCGCCCACGTCCCACATCACGTTCAACATGGCGGTGGCCAGGGAGGCACCCAGCATGATGGTGAAGGCGATCAGAGACATCTTGCCCAGCTGACGGAACAGGGCGCCGCGAATCATACGGAATTGCATAACACTGCTCCTTTCTCAGAAGCTGCTTTCGGCAGCCAGGATATCATCCATCATGAAGATGATCTCGCCGTTCTCGATCTTATAGCTCAGGGGGATGGGGTTGCAGCCGCCCTTGAAGCCGATGGTGTTGATGTTCATCACCACATCGCAGCGCTTGCAGACCACGTTCCCGTCCCGCTCATAATAACCGGCGGTGCCGCACACCTCGCAGGCATCCAGACCGATGCCGAAGGAGGCGGAATTGGGCTTCTTGATGATGATCCAGCGGACAGCGGTGCCGCTGGGCGTCTTGTATTCAAAACGGTGCAGATGCCCGTCATTGACTGATTCAATCGAAATATGGAATTCCGTGTTGTCCGCGGTCAGCGTGTATTCCTCTGGCTCGGACAGGGTGATGACCTGGTTATTCATGGCGTGCACCACGGTCATGGTCAGCACGACCAGCACGGAGCAGACCGCGAAGGCCATGGCGTAATGGCGGCGGGTACGGTTATGCTTGCGGAGTTTGCGCAGCTGCGCGGGATTGTCATAAGGATCCCGGACCTTGGTGGAGCGGAAGAACAGCACCAGCGGAATGATGATCGCCACAGCCAGCGCCAGGAAGACGAAGAAGCCTTCGTTATTCAGCACAAACTTGGCGAAGGGGAAGGCCCATGGATGATCCTTGGAGATGAAGTAGGGCCAGCGACGGCTGCCGCGGCTGATCCAGTTGCGCAGCAGCAGGCCGAAGATCCGGCTGCCGCAGACCAGCGTGATCAAGGCAGCGGAGAGGGAAGTCAAGGAAGGACTCTTCAGGGTACGGACGCACCAGCTGAGCACCCTGGCGATGATATACATCAGCAGCAACGCAAGGACCCAGCCGGCAAAGCGCCGTCCGAACTCAGTGGAGAAAACACCGTTGTCACCGATGTTGAAGTTCCAGGGGTAGGCCATCACACTGGGCAATTCATAGAAGATGACGGCTGCGCCGGTCAACGTACCGGAAACAGCACCGACCCAGCGGAAGACCCGGATCCGCTGCAGCAGCAGGCTGACCAGGAACACGATGGCCGCGATCAGCAGCACATAGTAGGTGACGGTATTCCAGTCATCGGCACGGATGAGCTTGGTGGTGTTCTGCAGATAGGCCTTGACCGCGGAAAAGACCACGATGGCCAGGATACCGATCCTGTGGATCAGTGCGCCTTTTTTCCCAAGTTGTAGCTCCGAATGACAGTACAGCAGTACGCTGACGATGCAGACCATCAGCAGATCCTGAGTGACCGTTTCAAGATATTTGAACAAGGTGAGTGCCTCCCAACCGGTACTTGCGGGTTTTTCTTAGTTACGCAGAAATTGCCGACACCCAAATACCCGCGAATTTGTGTGCCGACAATTATGTTCCGGCCCGCTGCCGATGGTGTACCCGCAGCCGGCGGGAGCCTAATAAGATGAAGAGGGGGGAAGGATTAATACCAGTCCTGCACCAGGGAGTACCAACACGTGGTTGTGATGACCACGGGATCAGTCCAGAAAGCCTTCTCTTCGGGGCCGGTCTCGTCGTCCACATGCAGCAGGAAGCCGGACTCATAGGGGCTGTGGATCTTGAACTCGATGTTGTAGGTGCCGGAGGTAGCCAGGGCGATGTTGGCACCGTAGTGGGGGCCGTCGGAAGCGTTCATGGGCATGAAGGAGCCTTCGGAAGCAACAGCACCGGTGGCAGCATCGGTGATGCTGTAGTCAACGGTCACGAAGGGCAGCCAGTCGCCGATGCCGTAGCCCAGGCCGTTCTCCAGCCAGGACACGTCCAGCTCCAGATGGAAGTTAGCGTCTTCCACAGGCGTGCCGGCCTGCTCAACGGGCTCCATCTTGACGGGCTGGAAGTACACAGCGGACACATTCAGCTTGGAGCCTTCGGTAACCTGCACCTCAACGTCGGTGAACTCATTGCCTTCACCGTCGAAGATGGGATATTCCTGGAAGCCGGCCTCTTCCTCAGCCACGGCAGCAGCCAGGCCCAGGACCATCACGGCGGCAACCAGCAGAGCGATGATCTTCTTCATGGGTAGTTCCTCCTTATAAATTCAGTGGGGATCCCTTTATGACAAGGACAGCGCTGCGCGGGCAGGAGCCATCCGGGTCAACACACTTATTTGGAAGCCTTCTTTGCGGCCTTCTTCCCGGCCTTGGCCTGGGCCTTCTTCAGGGCCTTGGGGGAGAGAATGGCTTCCTGAGGCAGCTTGTAGTCCACCTGCAGGGCGGTCAGCTTGTTGCGGTAGTGACCGATGATGAAGGTGGCCACCAGAGCAATGACCAGCAGCAGCTGTGCGAAGATGGGCTCGGCGAAGGGATACAGGCCCAACGCATCGGTCACATCGTTTTCCGTCCACATCCACGGGATAGCGGTCACATCCAGCAGACCGCCCTCGGCGAATTCCTTCACCGCGGAGCCTACGAAGGAGACACACATGACCGCCATGAAGATGGAGGTGAAGGTGAAGAAGGGCTTCAGCGGCAGACGGACAGAGAAGTAACGGATGATGACCCAGACGACTGCCAGCACCAGGCAGCCGACGCCGAAGCCGGCCCACACCATGGCGGGATTGCCGTCCTCCACCAGCATGGGCTGGTAGAACAGTACCACCTCGGCGCCTTCACGGAAGACGGAGAGGAATGCGGCGAAGGAAAGAGCGAAGCCGGAGCCGGTGGCCACGGAGTTCTCCACCTTGCTGTCGATGTAATTGGTCCAGGCCTTGGACTCGCTCTTGGAAAGCATCCAGTTGCTGACGTAGAACAGGACGCAGACCGCGACCAGGGCTGTACAGCCTTCCATGATCTCCTGGGCCTGGGCACCGAAGGCATCACCCACGGCGTTCTTCAGCAGGGTCAGGCCCAAAGCAGCCAGGAAGCTGCAGGCAATGCCCACCAAAGAGCCGATGTAGACGCTCTTCATATGCTTGGTCGCGCCGGCCTTGACCAGATAGGCGATGATGGCGGCGATGACCAGGATGGCCTCCAGACCTTCCCGGACGATGATGCCGAACGCGCCGGTGAAGATGACCAGATCGTTGCTGGCGGTGGCGCCGTCCGCGGTGGCAGCTTCCGCAGCCTGTGCAGCGGCTTCTTCGGCTGCCGCGGTGGCTTCCTCAGCCTCAAGGGCATCCAGCGCGGCGGCCTTCTTGGAGATGACGCTCTTGACCTTCTTCAGCTGACGCTCGAAGGCGGTCTTCTGATATTTGCCGCTGATGGAAATATCCACCAGGGCGTCGAGTTCCGCGTCCATGGCCTTGCGGTCATCCACGGACAGCTTGTTGAAGACCGCGTAGCTGAACCCGGAATTCTCATAGACGGAATAGATGGCGTTGTTCAGGTTGTCTTGAGCGGTCTCATAATCCTTGCCGATGTAGGCGTCATGGGCAGTATCCAGCAGCTCCTCCATGGCCTCCCAGGCTTCGGTCCAGCTGGCATACTTGACGGCGGCGTTGGGGTCACCGGCCAGGTCGGCGTAAGGATCGGAGGCGACCAGCTCACCGTGGTAGTAATACTTGGTCACGGAGGTGGGCTCGCCGTCCTTGATGGCCAGCTTGTTGGCATCCTCACGGATCATGGTTTTGAGCTTGTTGAGCTCGGTACGCACGGCCGTCTGGGTCTCGATATCCTCGTTGGACTTTTTGACGGCGCCCTTGCAGGTGGAGAACTGAAGCTCCATGGCGTTCTTCCGGGGACCAGAAATGTAGCTCATGGTCTGGCGTTCCATACCGGTAACTTCATAAACATTGAAGTAACCGGCACTTACGCTCTTATAGGCATTGGAGGTATCACCGGCCAGGTAATACTCGAAGGCCTCATCCATCAATTTGTCGATGTCATCGGCGGCCTGTTCCCAACGTCCGACGGTCTCCGCACCGGCAACCGCCGGAACGAGCATTGTCATCAGCAGGGTGACCAGCATCAGACAAAGGAGCACCTTTTGAAATCCTTTGTAAAGGACCATGTGGATCCGTTCCTTCCTTCCTCCGGATTGTTAGCACCAACTAACAGTAGGTATTATACGCGGATTTTCAGGAAACGTTTGTCTGAAATTGACCATCCATCAGCTCTTTGCGATAATCTGTCGGTGTGACCCCAACGATATCCCGGAAGATCCTGGAGAAATGGGCATTGGAGACAAACCCGACCTGATAGCCGATCTCGGTCACGGAGAGATCCCTCCTCGCCAATAGCCGGCAGGCCTGATGGCAGCGGCAGCGGTTATGGCACACCAGGGGGGAATAGCCGAAGGTGGCGCTGAAGGCCCGTACCAGGTAGCATTTGTTGACGTAGAGAGAATCGGCCAGCTTATCCAGTGAGAACTTTTCCCGGCAACCGGCTTCGATCGCCGCATAGGCTTTTTCAGCAAGCTGACGGCGGGCGCCGGGGGCTGACTGAATGGGCGTGCATGGATTCATGGGATATCCTCCTGCTCAGGCGCTTTCGATGGCTTGCAGGCTCTCCTCCGTCATGCGGCTCATCAGCAGCATGGCGGCGGTCTCACCCTCGTCCGGCGTCAGACGGTACCGCTGAAGCAAGGACTGCGTCAGGTTGCGGCAACGCTCCTCCATCCGCAGGGCTTCGTGGCGGCCTTCCTCGGTGAGGATGACCGGCCCGTAGGCTTCCTTGATGATGTAGTGGGCCTTGCTGAGGGACTCCAGCAAGCGATGCGCGGAGGGGCGGCTGATGCTCAGACGGTCAGCGATATCCTTGGACATCACAGGCCGCTGATTCTTCTGTTCACGGTCGATGCTGAGCACAGTCATCAGACAACGGATCTGCGAACAGGTCATTCCGGTTCCTCCTTTGCTCCTGATTAGTGACTCTTAATTTTTGTTAGATTTTGCTAACCTTGCTTCCGAAATACAGGCTGACCGGCACTCGGTCAGCCTGATCCCTTGCAACACAAGGTGAGTTTAGTTTAACTAATTGTGAGTCCTTAGTCAAGAGGATGAACAATAAGTTTTGATGAACTAACTATTACAATTCTGTTACGCTTGTCACACTCAGTTCACCGGCGTTCATCCGGTAGCTGCGGTCCGCGATGCGCAGGCTGTCCGACTCATGGGTGACGAGGAGAACGGCCGCTCCCTGATCGGCGGCATGGCGCAGCGCCTGCAGCACAAGCTCAGTGTTCTCGTCATCCAGATCACCGGTGGGCTCATCCGCCAGGATGACCTCCGGCTTCATGCCCAGTGCACGGGCAATGGCCATGCGCCGCAGCTCGCCGCCGGAAAGACTCTTGGGCAGCTCATTCTTCAGAGCCTGAATGCCCAGCTGCTCCAGCAAAGCTTCTGCGCCGGCAGCATCCGCTTCCTTGCGATAAAAGCGCTGGGGCAGCAGCACGTTTTCCAAAACGGTCAGGCTGGAGATGGCGGTCTGTCCCTGGGGGATGATGCCAAAGTGCTCATTGCGGAAACGGGAAAGCTCCGCGTCCTTCATGGCATAGAGGGAAGCATCGTCCGCCAACACTTCACCGGAGGAGGGGAGCAGCAGCCCGGACAGCATGTTCAGCAGTGTGGACTTGCCGCTGCCTGAACGGCCCATGATGACGGATACCGTGCCCGGCTCCAGCGTAAGGGTCGCTTTGGAGACTGCCGCGAAATGATTGGTTCCCTTGCCGATGCGGGGGTAATCCTTGGTGACTTCTACAGCTTGCAGTTTCATGTCAGTTTTCCTCCCGCAGCGCGTTGCCCGCGTCCACCCGGCTCAGCCGATGAGCAGTCCAGGCAGAGGCGACCGGCCCGACGATCATGACCGCTGCCAGGGCAACCAACGCCAATAGCAGGCTGGTGCCCAGGGAGGGCGTCAGGAAGGGCAGACCCAGGCTGGATTCGATCAGCCCGGAGAAGGGGAAGGCGACCAGCGCCGCCAGTCCGATACCGACCAGACCGCCGGCCAGGCTCAGCATCAACGATTCCGACAGCACCATGCGGGAAAGCATGGCACGGGAAGCACCGAGCACCCGCAATACGGCAAACTCCCGCTTCCGTTCCCGGATCATCATGGCAAAGGCAGCGATCAGGATAAACAGCACCAGCACCCAGATCACGATCATCAGCAGACGAACGCTTTGGGAGATGGCGGCCAGGCTGTCGGAGATGCCGGTCAGCATAGACTTGGTGGTCACGGCGGCCAGCTTCTTTTTCATATAGACATTGATGTGGTCGGTCACCTTCTGCGGGTCATAGCCTTCCTTGACCTTGATGTAGATGGCGGAGATCATATCCTCCGGCTCGCCCTTCACGTCCAGATCCGCACCCAGCGCGGAGGCGGCGTCCATCAGGATGCGCACCGTGCTGACGGTGGTATAGACTGCGGTGTCCATGGCCGTGCCGGTGGATTCCAGCTTGGCCACGACACGACATTTCTGTTGGTAGATGACAAGCGTCTCGCCGATATCCACGCTGACATTGCAGCCCACCACAATGTCCAGATCCTCCAGCGACTTGTTGTAGCTGCGGCTGATCCAGGGCTGCACGGAGAAATCTGTTTCCGGATCAAAGCCGATGACCTGGACGGAGGCGCTGCAGCAGCTGGCCCGCAGGGAAGCCAGGTACAGCTGCCCCGAGACCTTATCCACGCCCTCGATGGCGGCAACATCCTCCAGGTAATCCCGGCTCATATAGAAATAACCGGTGGTACCATCCAGCAGGATAGCCTTCATATCCACTTTGGATTTGGCGGTGGTGGGAATAACGATCACATCCGCGCCGATGCGGCCCTCCAGACTGGTGAGGCCGTTCTGCAGACTGCTGATCACGACGGTCCCGCCGAACATGGAGAAGGCCAGAAGCGCCACCATCAGCAGGAGGGCGATGCTTCTTCCGCTGCGGCGCAGGATATTCCTGAACGCAAGGCCCTTCATGTGCGTGTCTCCTTCCGGGATACACGGCACAGCAGCACCAGACGCAGCAGCGCCAGCACGGCGATCAGGAGGCCCAGCACCAGCGCGGCGGGCTTCATGATCTGATTGCAGCGCATGGTGCCCATCATGCACAGGGAAAAGAGTGTACCGGGCGTGAGCACACAGGAAACAGCGGTCAGTGCCTCCGCACAGGCCAGCCCCATACGGACGCCGGCGTTTGGCCAAAGCAAGCCGACCAGCGACTGCACGCTGAGCAGACAAAAGAGCAGCCACAGGCATTGACCGGCCCAGTGGCAGGCACTCCAGGCCTGGTCCTCATGCATGCCACAAGGGGCAAGGAAGGTCTTCAGGCCTATCGCTCCCACCAGGGAAAGCAGCAGGAGCAGAATATCCGGAACAGAAACACGCTTATTCATACAAGTAACACCTCACAATTGTTAGGAGACCCTAACAATTGCATTATAGCCGAAAAGGCACCGCATCATTTGCCTGTTGTTGACTTTTGAAGGCAACAAAAAAACCGTTCCGCATTTAACACGGAACGGCGAATTGCTCTGTAGTAACGCCGGTCAGCTTACGCTGCCGACAGCTTCTCAGTAGCGGTTGGCACGCATAGCAGCGAAGCACTCGCGGCAATACACGGGCTTGTCTCCACGGGGCTGGAAGGGCACCTGAGTGGGCTGACCGCACTGGTCGCAAACCACATCATACATCTGACGGGTGTTGCCGCCATTCTGGGAAGCACGCTTGGCAGCACGGCAAGCCTGGCAACGGGAAGGCTTGTTCTGGAAGCCCTTCTCGGCAAAGAAAGCCTGCTCGGAAGCAGAGAACACGAATTCACGGCCGCAGTCACGGCAAGTCAAGGTTTCGTCCTGATACATGGGAATGTACCTCCTTATAATTGTTACCCATACCAATGCCATTCAGTGTTTCATCCGACGATTGGTGTGGTTACAACCAATGGAGGAAATGAACCTTAATTCCTGGCTGGGCTACGCTGGTTATTATAGCACGGGTTTTGCGAATTGTACAGACCCTATTGAAAAAAATTTCTTGGGGAAATGGCAAAGTCGGGTTATGTCACAAAAATCCCGCAGGGACGCATAGTGGAAGTTATTTGGTGAGATCAGGCAATTGCCTTACCGGCAGCGTGATACAGTCATCATCCGGCAGATGATAGGCATCAAAGTAAGCATTTTCCAGAGGGATCCAGCGGCTGATGAACATGGGAAGCCTGTCATCTCCCACGCGCAGCCGCAGCCGCTGCAGCTGCAGGGTGGGATCAATGCTCAGAAAGATGCGGACGTTTGCAAAGGCACGGATCGACGGCAGATTGCTGTAGCTTCCTTCCAGAATCAGCAGGGGAGCCTGTATGATCTCCTGTGCGGGAAGATAGCGGTCCGCATGGCAGTCAAAGGGTCGGCAAACGCAGGAGCCTGTTTCCTGCCAGGGGTGCAAACATTCCGCAACCAGTCGCTCCACGTCCTCGTTTCCGCCGGGAATGGCCAGCCGCTCCGGTGTCTTCCGCGCCATGGGGATCATAAAATCATCCGTATGGATCACCGGCGCTTCCAGCATCTTCGACAGCCAACCTGCCAAAGTGGATTTGCCGCTGCCGCAGGGGCCGTCAATGGTCAGCAGCAAGCGCTCACGACGTGGGGTGGCTGCGGTCAATGCATCACAGACCGGCATAAGCATGCGACAATCCTCATGCGTTCGGATAGATTCGGCAAGGAGAGCCGAGCGGGAGCGGTCCATAAAACCTCCTGAAAAATGCTGCCCGGGAAGGGCAGCATGGGAATCAAAGCTGGGCTTCAAAGATGGCCAGGCCCCGGTCGATCTCTTCGTAGCTGATATTCAGCGGCGGCAGGAAGCGAACCTTTTCGTGGGCGGTGAGCACCATCAGGCCGTTCTGCAGACAGGCGGCAGCCACCTCGGAGGAGGGCTTGTCGGTCAGTACGCCGATCATCAGACCAAGACCGGACACCGCCTGAACGCCCTTCATGGCAGTCAGCTTAGCGCGGAAATAATCCCCCTTGGCCTTGACCTCCGCCATCATGGCATCATCCAGACGGGACATCACATGCAGTGCTGCGGCGGCACAGATGGGGTTGCCACCGAAGGTGGAGCCGTGATCGCCCTTCTCCAGCACATCGGCCTTTTCACTCAGCAGACAGGCGCCCATGGGCAAACCGCCCGCCAGTCCCTTGGCGGTGGAGATCACGTCCGGCTGAATGCCGTATTGCTGATAGCAGTACAGGGTGCCCGTGCGGCCGTTGCCGGTCTGCACCTCATCCACCATCAGCAACACATCATTGGCCTTGCACAGATCGGCGGCGTAACGGATGTACCCGGGATCCATGACGCATACGCCGCCCTCACCCTGGATCAGCTCCACCAGCAGACCGCATACGGTGCCGGACTCCAGCGCCGCCTTCAGCTCTTCCTTGTCACCGGGGGTGACATAGGCAAAGCCTTCCGGGAAAGGTCCGAAATGGGCATGGAACTTGTCCTGACCGGTGGCGGCCAGCGTGGCGATCGTCCGGCCGTGGAAGCTGTTGCGCAGCGTGACCACCGTGGTACGTCCGGTCTTCTCGCCAAAGCGGCGGGCGACCTTGATCACACATTCGTTGGCTTCCGCGCCGCTGTTGCCGAAGAAGACCTTCTTCATACCGGTGCGCTTGCACAGGGTTTCGGCCAGCTTTACCTGAGGCGCGGAATAGTACAGATTGGACACGTGGCCCATGGTGTGCAGCTGGGCCTCCACCGCGGCCACCCAGTCGGGATCACAGGCCCCGAAGCAGGTAACGCCGATGCCGGAGCCGAAGTCGATATAGGTCTTGCCGTCCTCATCCGTATAGACCGCGCCGCTGCCGGTGGACAGCGCGGCGTTGAAGCGGCCGTACGTGCCTGCAATAAAAGCCTTGTCAGCGCTTTGCGTACTCATCTTTTGGTGAACTCCTTCTTGAACAGCGTACCGGCGCCCTCATCGGTCAGCAGCTCGATCAGCAGCGCGTGGGGCACGCGGCCGTCAATAATGAACACCTTGCGGACACCCTCGCGGATGGCCCGGGTCACGCAGTTGATCTTGGGGATCATGCCGCCGGAGATGATGCCGTCCTCCTTCAGGCGCTCCGCCTGCTCCAGATTCAGACGGCGGATCAGGGAGGTGGGATCATTGGCGTCACGGAGCAGACCGGGGGTATCGGTCATGGAGACCAGCGTTTCGGCATGCAGCGCGGAGGCAATGGAGGAAGCGGCGGTATCCGCGTTGATGTTGTACACATGGCCCGTCTCATCACAGCCGATGGTGGATACCACGGGAATATACCCCTTGTCCAGCAGGTCAAAGATGGGCTGGGGATCAATAGACAC
>R14__coassemble_116_pt1 | contig 66423 bp, 65 predicted proteins | sample R14__metabat2_high_PE_026 | metagenome-assembled genome bin R14 | reverse complement strand
CCGCCTACGCTTCTGCCAAGGGTGGCCTGAAGATGCTGACCCGCAACATCTGCGCTGAGTATGGCCAGTACAACATCCAGTGCAACGGCATCGGACCTGGCTACATCGAGACCCCCCAGACTGCGCCCCTGCGTGAGCGTCAGCCCGATGGCAGCCGTCATCCCTTTGACGAGTTCATCTGCGCCCGTACCCCTGCCGGCCGCTGGCTGCAGCCCGATGAACTGGGCGGCCCCGCCGTGTTCCTGGCTTCCGATGCTTCCAATGGCGTGAACGGCCATGTCCTGTATGTGGACGGCGGCATCCTGGCCTATATCGGCAAGCAGCCCTGAGTTTCCCTTCAACCCTTCACCACTGCCTTCGGGCAGTGGTTTTTGATTGCAAAGAAAAACCGGAGGGCGATCCGCTCTCCGGCTGCGTTCCGTTTGTTGATTACTGGGCACCCATGGCTTCCTGCCACAGGGTGGTGTACAGGCTGAGGGTCACAGTATCCAGCGCGTTGTAATACTCGCAGCGGGCCAGCTCCTCATCCGTGGGGTTCAGCACATACAGATCGGCATACTCGTCACCCATCTCCTCGATGGCCGCTTCGTTCACGCACATATACCAGATCTCGTTCACATTTTTCACCGCGATATCGGGGCGGCAGAGGAAGTCGATAAACTTGTAGGCGTTCTCCACGTTCCGGGCGGAGGCTGGGATCACCGCGCAGTCCACCCACACGTTGCTGCCCTCATCGGGGATCACATAGGCCAGGTCCTCGTTCAGCTCGATGGCATACTCGGCATCGCCGGAATAGACCAGCGCCAGGGCGGTCTGGCCCTCCACCATCACATCCTTGAATTCATCCAGACCATAGGCCTTCACGTTGCCGCTCTGCTTCTGAGCCACCAGCAGGTCCGCGGCGGCACGCATCTCCATGTAATCGGTCGTGTTCACGGAATAGCCCAGGTACTTCAGGGCCACGCCCATCTGGTCACGGAGAGAGAGCATCATCAGGATGCTGCCCTTGTACTTGTCGCTCCAGAGCACGCTCCAGGTGTGCACGTCCTCCTCATCCACCAGCTTGGTGTTGTACAGGATGCCCAGGGTGCCGGCCATGTAGGGCACGGAATGGGCGTTATCAGGGTCATAGGAGGGATCCTTCAGGGAATCACGGATGTACTGGAAGTTGGGGATCTGGCTGTAATCCAGTTCCATCAGCAGCCCCTTCTGATTCATGGTGTCCACGCAGTATTCGGACGGGAACACCACGTCATAGGCGCCGGGGTTATATTCCACCTGGACCATCATGTCCTCATTGGTGGTGAAGCGCATGTAGTTCACATGGATGCCGGTTTCTTCCTCAAACTGATCCAACACGGATTCGTCGATGTAGTCTTCCCAGTTGTACACGTTCACTACCTCCTGGGCCGAAGCGCAGAGAGGCAGCAGCATGGCCACCGCCAGCAGGACAGAGAGCACCTTTTTCATGGTTGGGATTCCTCCTGTGTTGCAGATTTTGTTGTATCATTGCAATGCTTCCGCATGAATGAACCAATGGATCACCGTTGCCCGTCCTCAATCCGTCAGCACACTGGACCGTTTGTTGACGATCAGCAGCAGCACCAGCATGACCACAAACATGAAGGAGGACAGGGCGTAATACACCGGGGTAATGCCCAGCTTGGTGGCGGAATAGATCAGCGTGGACAGATTCTGCACCATGGGGCTGGTGGTGAAATAGCTGATGGTGAAGTCATCCAGAGACAGCGTCAGTGACAGCAGCGCGCCGGTGGCAATGCCCTGGCGGCACTCGGGGATGATCACATGCAGCAGCGCGTATCCGGGAGTGGCACCCAGATCCAGTGCAGCCTCATAGGTATGCTTGTTCATCTGCTTCAGCTTGGGCAGCACCGCCAGGATCACATAGGGCGTATCGAAGGTAATATGTGCCAGCAGCATGGTCACGTAGCCCTTGTCCACCTTGGCAAACATGAACAGCAGCATCAAAGACACACCGGTCACGATATCGGGCATGGTGTTGGGCAGATTGGTCATGGTCATCATGATGGCCTGGGGGCGCTTCTTCATGGCATGGATGCCGATGGCCGCCAGCGTACCGATGGCTGTGGCCGCGATGGTGGCCAGCACAGCCACGGACACCGTGACCCACAGTGCGCTCATGATGCCGGAATTATGGAACAGCTCCTCATACCAGGTCAGGCTGAAGCCCTCCCACTTGGCACGGCTCTTGCCCGCGTTGAAGGACTGCACGATAAGCACCACAATGGGCAGGTACAGGAATGCGAGCATCAAAATCAGATAGAACTTTTTCAGGAAATTCTTCATCAGATGCCACTTCCTTCCCCATTGGGATCCGCCTTGCGCAGGATCGCCAGCGAAATCAGGATCAGGATCATCATCACCAGGGACAGGGCGCTGCCCAGGTTCCAGTTGCCGGCAGTCAGGAAGGTGGTCTCGATCAGGTCACCGAACATCTGCGTCTTGCCGCCACCCAGCATCCTGGAGATGAAGAAGGTGGTCACCGAGGGCATAAACACCATGGTGATACCGCTGATGACGCCGGGAATGCTCAGCGGCATGGTCACCTTGTACAGGGTCTTCCAGCCGTTGCAGCCCAGATCCGCCGCCGCCTCACTCAGACGGGGATCCATCTTGTTCAGCGACGAGTAGATGGGGAACACCATGAAAGGCAGATAGTTGTATACCATGCCCAGCAACACCGCCTGCTCCGTATACAGCAGCTGCACAGGCCCGATGCCGAACCAGCCCAGGAAGGTGTTGATCAGGCCGCCGTCCTCCAGCAGGCTCATCCAGGCAATGGTGCGCAGCAGGAAGTTCATCCACATGGGGATGATGAACAGCACCACCACGCTGGCCCCCATCTTCAGACCCCGGTCCGCCATGAACAGCGCCGCCGGATAGCCCAACAGCAGGCAGACCACCGTGCACAGGAAGGCCATCCACAGGGAGTACACCAGGGTATTGATATTGATGGTGCCCCGGGCCACGGTCGCGGCCACCTCGTCACCATACATTTCCCGCAGGGTCTCCCGCATGGAATAGTTGCTGTCCCAGAAATCCTTGAAATTGTTCAGGGTGAAGGCACCGTTGCTGTCCCGGAAGGCATAGAAGGCCACCAGCAGCACAGGCAGCACCGTAAAGAGGATGATCCACAGCGCATAGGGAGAGGCAAACAGGCTCCGCTTGATACCGTGGTTGCGGCGGACCGAGATCACGATCAGCGCCACAAACAGCACCAGGCCCACGCCCATCAGCGCAAAGCCCCACCAGGGCAGCGTGAGATTACTCATGCTTCACGGCCTCCTCCATGGGCTTCATGATCTGGATATTGAAGGGCACCACGGACAGGCCGACCCGGCTGCCCTGGGGCTGCATGGCGGTGGAATGCACCTTGAAGGTATATTCGCCGGTGTCCACCATCATCTCATAATGCACGCCCTTGAAGAGGACGCTCTTCACCGTGCCGACCAGCTGGCCCACGTCCTCGCCCACGACCATCAGGTCCTCCGGACGGATGACCACATCTACCGGGACGTTCTCGCCCCAACCGGAGTCCACACAGTCGAAGCGATGGCCCGCGAAGTCCACCACCTCGTCCTTGACCATGGTGCCGCGCAGGATGTTGCTCTCACCGATGAAGTCCGCCACAAAGGCGTTCACCGGCTCATCGTAGATATGCTTGGGGTCGCCGATCTGCTGGATACGGCCGTCCCGCATGACCACGATGGTATCGCTCATGGTCAGGGCTTCCTCCTGGTCATGGGTCACGTACAGGAAGGTGATGCCCAGCCGCTGCTGCATGCTCTTCAGCTCCAGCTGCATCTCTTTGCGCAGCTTCAGGTCCAGGGCGCCCAGGGGCTCATCCAGGAGCAGCACCTCCGGCTCATTCACCAGGGAGCGGGCAATGGCCACACGCTGCTGCTGGCCACCGGACAGGGCCTCCACATGGCGCTTGCCATAGCCCTTCAGGTTGACGAGGTCCAGCATATAATCCACACGCTTGTCGATCTCGGCCTTACTCATCTTTTTGATCTTCAGGCCGAAGGCGATATTGTCATGCACATTCAGGTGCGGGAACAGCGCATACTTCTGGAACACCGTATTCACGCGGCGCTTGTAGGGCGGCAGTGCGCTGATCTCCTTGCCCTCAAAGAGCAGTTCACCGGCAGAGGGCGTCTCAAAGCCGCCGATAATGCGGAGCGTGGTGGTCTTGCCGCAGCCGGAGGGGCCCAGCAGCGTCACAAATTCCTTCTTTCGGATATACAGATTGATGTCCTGCAGCACGGTCACGCCGTCGTATTCCTTGCAGATCCCCTTGAGGTCAATCAGATGCGTCTGCTCCACCATGACAGTATCCTCCAATCAAGTTAAAAGCTGGGGGGCGTGGCGACCCACAGGACCCGCGCCTTCGTTTTGCCCGCGTTTTTCAGGTAATGATTTTCCCGGGGATGGATGCAGAAGGAGCAGCCGGTGCGCACCTTCAGCTTCTTCTCGCCGTTGACCAGCCAGACCGTGCCCTGCAGCACATAGCCGAACTCCTCGCCCTCATTCGGGGACAGGGGATAGGTCTCGCCGTTTTCGCCCAGCTCCACCAGGATCGGCTCCATATCGTTCTTCTGGGCGTTGGGGATCAGCCAGGTAATGGATCCATGCAGGGACTCCTCGTCCTCCTTCACGAACATGTCCTGGGGCGTAAAGACGATCTGCTGGTCACCCTTGTCGCTGAAGAACTGCTCCACGGTCACACCCAAGCACTCCAGCATATCCATCAAAGTAGCAATGCTGGGAGAGGCCAGGTTGCGCTCCACCTGGCTGATGAAGCCCTTGCTCAGCTCGCAGCGGTCGGCCATCTCCTCCTGGGTCAGGTTCCGCTGCATTCGCAGTTGTCGAAGCTTTTCACCGATATCGATCATAAGGATCCCCCTTCTCTGTACAAGGCCGGGGTTTAGTGATATCAAACCTCCGGAAACAGTCAAAGGTTTGGTGTCACTAAACCATGAAACGAAGTTCGAGGTTTAGCAAAACTAAACAGCAAAGCGAATGATATTAAAGCACGGTTCTGCCCCCCTGTCAATAGTTTTTGTAAATTTAATCAAAAAGAAAAACTCCGGGCCTCTATCGAAACCCGAAGTTCATGCTTTTCTCCGTTCAGACCGGCTATGCAAAGGTCAGCTGCAGCTCCTACGCCAGCTTCCGGATATGGGCTGCGGCACGGTCATAGGTTGCCTCATCCGGCAGGTGCTCCAGCATGAATGGAACATCCATCAGTTTGTCTGCCTCCCGCAGCAACGTCCGCAGATCGAAGAAGCCCTCCCCGCAGACCACCTCCGGCATCTCCACGGTCAGCTTCGGCGTGATGGTGATATCCTTCACGTGCACCGAGCGGATCCTGTCCGCAAAGGCCCCGAAATACGCCCGGGTCAGCTCCCCCGTACGGAAGATTTTTTCCGGACTGTTGATCATATTCACCATATCCACATGGACCGCAAAGTGCGGTCTGTCCACCGCGTCCAGCAGGGTCTGGGTGGTCGCGCGGTCCGTGGGATACATCCAGGGCATGGGCTCCAGGGTGTAGTCGGTGCGGCTCAATTGCGCTTCATCCAGCATCTGCCGGGTCAGCGCCACGATCCGATCGAATGTCGCCCTGGTCAGATTCTCCGGATGTGGACCGTCCCACACTTCGGAGAGCGAGCCGGAGGTATTCACGCAGCAGCGCGCCCCCACCCGGTCCGCCTGGCGCATCCTGGCAACGGCATAGGCAACATTCGCCCGTGCCTTGGCCGGGTCAGGATCGAAGAGATTGCGCCAGATGCCCACCTCGGCGATCACCAGCCCATGCCGCTCCGCCGCCTCCACAAAATCCCGCTCATCCAAAGCGGAAGCATCCACTCCCAGGGGCCAGACTGCCGCACCATAGCCTTTTTCCACATGGCGGAGCGCCCACTCCTCCGCGGTCTTCCAGCGATACACCGGTGCCGATAATCTCATGGTTCAGCTCCTCCCATAAGTGATCACATTGGGAGAAATATGCGCAGGATCCGAAGAACAGGTCCAGGCCAGCATCGCCCGCAGTTCATCGTTCATGCCGTCCACAAAGGCCTTTACGCCTTCAGCACCATCCTTCTGGAAAGCAGGCAGCACGGCACGGCCGATACAGACCGCCTGTGCGCCAAGCGCCAGTGCCTTGAAGGCGTCGCTGCCCGTTTCCATGCCGCAGTCCACGATCAGCGTCATGCGGTCACCGACGGCCCTTTTGATCTCCGGCAGGATCATCAGTGGCGGCACGGCATAGGGTACGATGCCATGATGATGGGAGATCACCAAGCCCTGTACGCCCGCTGAGGCGCACTTGACGGCATCCTGCACACTGAGCACGCCCTTGACCACAAAGGGCAGCTTTGTGGACTGCACCAGGTCCGTCAGCTCCGCGGTACTCAGCGGCTTCATCTCTTCGCCAAGTACCACATCCGGATATCCCGCATGGCCGAAGCTATGATCGATATCCACACCGACCGCCAGGGCACCGTGTGCTTCCGCAAAGGCGATCCGGTCCGCCATCTTTTGCCGGTCGGCATAGGGCTTCACGATCTTGATGGTCTCCGCACCGGTCGCCAGGATCTCTCCCAGCTCCGCGTTATCACCCATGCCGGCAAAATTGCAGATCCCCGCCATCGCGGCGCCCCGGGCCATTTCCGCCATGCCGCCGGGATGCTGCTTGCCCAGATGGGAAAACGCGCAGATGGTCACCGGGCTGGCAAAGCGCTTGCCGAAGAGCTCCGTCTCCAGGCTCGGCACACCGCTGTCCAGATAGCACGGCATCACCATCAGGGAATCCAGATATGCCCGGGTCGTTTCATTGGCATTGCGACCATTCATCCGCTTGCTCCTCCTGTTGTAATTCACATACCGCGCCGACCACACCCGCATCGTTGCCGAGCATGGCAGGCACCACTGTCAGATGCTCCGCAAAGCGTGGCATCACCAGCCGCAGCAGCTTTTGCCGCACAGGATCGATCACCTGCGCCCGCTGCGTCGAAATTCCGCCGCCGAGCACCACCCGCTCCGGATTGAACAGATGCACCAGCCCGGCCAGACCCGCGGCGATCTCCTCCGTCCATCCGTCAATGATCTCCCGCAGCGGTTGATTTCCGGCTTCCGCTTCCTGAAAGAGCTCCCGGCCGGTCATACTTTGCCCGGTCTCAGCCTCCACCCTCCGCAGCAGCGCCGCAGTCGAGGCGTACTGCTCAAAGCAGCCCCGCAGTCCGCAGGTACAGGGGCGGCCATCCCGGTGAAATACAAAATGCCCCAGTTCTCCCGCCAGGCCGCGGCTTCCGGTCAGCAGTCTGCCGCCGCTGATGATGCCGCCGCCCACGCCGGTCCCCAGGGTGACCATCAGCATATCCGTACAGCCCCGGCCGCTGCCCAGCCGCCACTCGCCAAGTGCTGCCGCGTTGGCATCGTTCAGCACGACGACCGGCACGCTCCACCGTTCAGCGAACAGGCTCCGCAGGTCGCAGTCCTCCCAGCCGGGAATGCTTCCGTTGCTGCCGATGACCACGCCCGTGCTGCTGATCTGCCCCGTGGCGCTGATGCCGATACCTTCCGGCTTCACATCCAGCCGCTCCAGAAACGCGGCCGCTTCCCGCAGCACGGTAGCCTGAACGGGCGTCCGGTACCTGTCAAAGCTGACGGAGGCCTCGGCCCGTTCCAGGATCCGGCAGTCCGCGTCCATCAGGGCCAGCTTGACCGAGGTGCCGCCGATATCCACACCAAGATAATACTTCTTCATCGGATGCCTTCCATAAAGCGGCGAGCGATCTCATAAGGGCGGGTGATCGCGCCGCCGACCACCACGGCCCAGGCGCCCAGCTCCAGCAGTCGTTTCGCCTGTCCCGGCGTATGCACGCGTCCCTCCGCGATCACCGGGCAGGAAACACCGGCCAGCATCCGCCGCACCAGGTCGTAGTTTGGCTCGCCGTTATTATCCCCCGCAGTGGCCGCCGTGTAGCCGTTCATGGTGGAGCCCACCAGATCGGCTCCGGCCGCTTCCGCCGCGACGGCATCCTCCACCGTGGCGCAGTCCGCCATCAGCACCTGGTTGGGGTACGCCGCGCGGATCTCCCGCAGGAACTCCGCCGCCGTTTTTCCGTCTCCGCGGCGGTTGGCCGTGCAGTCCACCGAGATGATGTCCGCCCCGGCCTCCACGCACTCCCGCACCTCCCGCATGGTGGTGGTGATGTAGCCCTCGTAGCCCGGATAATGCCGCTTGATCAGCCCGATCACCGGCAGCCCGGTCTCCTCCTTGATGGCCAGGATGTCCCTTACCGAGGAGGTCCGGATCATGGTCGCTCCCGCCTGCTTCGCCGCCCGGGCCATCAGATACATGATGGAACCGTCCTTCAGGTACAGGGGCTCTCCCGGCGTGGCCTGGCAGGAGACAATGATCGTCCCCTTCATGATTTGAAACAGCTGTTCCTTTGTCATGCTCTTTCCCCCTCAGCAGAAGGTCCGCATCGCTTCCCGGATCATCCCGGCGCAGCGCTCCGCGGCCTCCCGGCAATCCGGCGTCATGTTCCTCAGCGGCGCACGGACACCGCCCAGGTCCAGGCTCAGACGCAGCCGCAGGGTCTCCTTGATGACCGCGTACATATTCGCCGGGGTCGAGCACAGCCCGCTGATGATCTCATTGCAGACATACTGCAGCCTGCGGGCCGTCTCCAGGTCGCCGGACTTCGTCAATTCATAGAGCTTCAGATACAGCTCCGGCATGGCCCCATAGGTTCCGCCGATGCCACAGGAGGCACCCATCACCAAACCGGACACCAGCTGCTCATCCGGCCCGTTGAAGACCACAAAGTCCTCACCGCCGATGCTCTTCCAGGTCTGGATATCCTGTACCGGCATGGAGGAGTTCTTCACACCCACCACCTTCGGGTTCCGGAGCATGGTCCGCAGCAGGGACGGTGTCAGCGCCACGCCGGCCAGTTGGGGAATGTTATAAATGATGAAGTCAGTCTTCGGAGCAGCGGAGGAGATGTCATTCCAGTAGGCCGCAATGGCCGCTTCCGGCAGCTTGAAGTAGATGGGCGGGATGGCCGCGACGGCATCCACCCCCAGGCTTTCCGCGTGGCGCGCCAGCTCCATGCTGTCCCGGGTGTTGTTGCAGGCCACATGGGCGATGACCGGAATGCGGCCCCGGACCTCCTCCATCACCGCTTCCAGGATCTGCTTGCGCTCCGCCACGTCCAGATAGATGCATTCTCCGGAGGAGCCGCAGACATACAGGCCGTTCACGCCCGCGTCCATCAGATAGCGCACCTCTGCCTTTGTGCGCTCCGTGCTGACCGAGCCATCCTCCTCATAGCAGGCATAGAATGCCGGAAAGATGCCCTGATACTGTGCATATTTCATCGTCCGTCTCTCCTTCGATTTAGTCCACATAGGCGCTGCGGAAGCCAATGGTCGCGCTGCCGTCATAGAACCGCGGATTATAGAAATGCAGCGCGTTCAGGCCGGCCCGGTCCAGGCTGCCCGCCTTGCCGCCGCGCACCGCCATGCGCTCTCCGTAGTTGCGTGCCACAAAGATGCCGTCCTCCGGCGTGCACGTCTCATCCGGGAAGAAGCCCAGGATCTTCGCGATCAGCGGCACCTCCAGGCCCTCTTCCGCCTTCAGATCGCAGAACTTGCACTCCACGTAGGCCTGATTGCCCTGCACGTGGGTACCGGTATAGCTGCGGTGATCGATCATTGTACGCACCAGCGGCGCACCGATCAGGTGGTCCCGCTCCTCGTTGTCCCCTGTTGGGACGCCGTCCACCTTCAGGGTATCCAGCTCCCTGTGTGCCGCCAGGGCTCCGTTCAGGGAGATCGCCCGCCACCAGTGGCAGTCCGGCTTCAGCATATCGGGATCGCTGACCGCCGCCGTGTTCTGGTCGATGATCTGGAACTCGCCGTCCAGCAGGCGCAGGCCGCCCACCCACTCGAACATATTGCCCACCAGATCGGCAATGCCGCAGGGCGTATAGTCATGATTCCAGGTCACCGGGCCGCTGCCGGAGGCCGTACGCTGCACATCATAGATATCCATGCAGGTGGGCACGCCCTTCTCCCAGGGCGCCGCATGATACATGCCACGGTCCGTGTTGCCGTGGGGACGCGTACCGTTGCGCTTGCTCCACTGGGCCACCGCCATCCATTCCGCGTTGGTCAGCAGATGCCAGCCCCGGCCCTTGTTCAGGCAGAACCGAACGCCGTCGTCAAAGTTGAAGAACACATGTGGATCCCGCATGGGCAGCGAATACGCCCGGTCATGGGCCACGCAGTTCATGTACTTGGAGATATACACCACCTGCTTCACGCTGCCGTTCACGATAAATGCCGGATGGATCGCCGTGCTGTCCATGGCGTAGAGGTCGCACAGGCGCATCAGCGGCACCGCCACCATCACGCTGGGCAGGCCCAGATCATCCAGCAGCACGGTATTGCCGCCGCCCAGGGCTTCTATGGCCAGCTTCATTTCCTCAAACCGGCCGGCCGGTGCCGCCTTCGGTTTTTCCGCGTGCAGCAGGTCCACGGCTTCCGCGCATTTGGCGGCATAGCAGTGCAGAGCGTCCTTTTCCTCCGGGGTTTCCGGGGTGCGCTTCAGCAGGTCATCCGCGGCCGCCTTTTCCTGCCGCAGCTGTTCATCGGTTTTGATCTGTACATTCATCGTTTTCCAGCTCCTTTGTCAGGATCTTTCGTATCCTCAATCGGTTCAGGCACAGGTGATCGCCCGGACCGCCGGCGCAGTAGGCCAGCAGCACCCCATCCTTGGTGGGGAAGATGGCCGTATAGCAATAGCCGCTGTCCGGGTCCGCTTCCACTGTGATCAGCTTTCCCGGCACGGGATGCTCCCTGTCGATCAGGCTCAACACCAGCGGATTCCTGCCGCCATGCCAGTCGTCGCCGGTGCGCTCGCTTCGGCCATTGTACAATGGCACGGGATTCCACACCGCCAGCAGCTGCCGGTCATTCAGCGGCTTCACGCACATCGGGGAAAGCGGCGCTGTGAACGCGGAGGGCTCCGCCGGCGTCCAGGTCATGCCATCATCCACGGAAAAGGTCTGATACTGCCGCCCCAGGTCCGTCCTGGCCCAGCCCCACAGGACGCCCGGCCGCAGTTCAATCACGCCGGGCTCCTGCAGTCCGGAATGGGTGACGCTCATCGCCGGAAGCACGCATTTGCCCGGCGTCTCCTGCCAGGTCAGGCCGTCATCGTCGGAGCAGAAGATCCGCATCTCGCTGCGGCTGTCGAAGGATACCGTGCCGTCCGTCCGGAGCGCCCTGCGGTGCCATGCCGCCGGGATCAGCAGCCTGTCGGAGGCCAGCTGAACCACCCGGTCGTTGTTCACCACATAGTAGCCCTTTTCCGGCATGCAGCACAGCGGGGCGGTCCAGGTCCTTCCTTCGTCTGAGGAGCGGATCAGGTGCATGCGCATATCCTCCTGGTCCTTCCGCAGCAGGAAGAACAGGCCGATGTCCCCGTTCCGCATCCGCAGCAGCGACACGGACATGGTGTTCAGCGCGCCGAGGCCGCCATGGTCCAGGATGCAGCCTGCGTCCTCAAAGTGCTCCCCTTCGTCCGCGGAGCGCATGGCCCATACATCGGCACCGGCCTCATCCGAATCGGAGCCGGCGCAGTACCGCGTATAGGCAAAAAGGATGCTCCCGTCCTTCAGGCGCAGCATCGCTCCTTCGCTGTTTCTCGGATTGCTCCCGGTGGGCGGAAGCTCCAGCACGATATGACCAGGCATCACCATGCCCCCTTGCCTTTTCTCTGTCCTCATTATAGGAGAAGCGTCCTCCGCCGTCAAGCGGGAAACAGAAAAACCAGGCCCGAAGGCCCGGTTCCATAAGCATTCTGTTATTCCTTGAAGGCGTCCCAGCAAACCTCGTCCAGAGAGTACATATCGCCCTCGCGCTTGGCCGGCTTCAGCCAGCGTCCGTCGGTAAAGTCAGGCACCGGCACCGGCATGGAGCCCATGGCAATGCTCTGCTCAGACAGGCAGGTGACCGCCATCCAACTGGCCGCGTCGTACACATCGATGGGGAACGGCCGGTTGTTCTGGATGGATTCGATAAAGGCGCGCAGCACCAGGTAGTCCATGCCGCCATGGCCACCCCGCAGGCCGAACTCGCGGTATTCCTTCCACAGGGGATGCTCGTACTGCTCCAGAGTAGCCTTGTCGGGATCCCAATGGTGCTTCTTTTCGGCAGTCGCCTCCAGATAGATCTGGTGGCCCTCCTCCTCCCACAGGCCCTTGGTGCCCTGCACGGAGCCATCCCGGGAATAAGGCCGGGGCAGGGTGCAGTCATGGGTCAGCACGATGGTCTCGCCATGGGCGCACTTGATCAGGGTGGTCACCACATCGCCCTGGGTGAAGGCAGCCTGCTGCAATGCCGGAGCGTCGGCCCGGTTCTCCGTCAGCCAGGCATGCTCGCCCACCGCCTTGCTGGCCATGGAGACCAGGGACAGCATCCGGTTGCCGCGGTTCAGGTTCAGGTATTCGGCGATGGGGCCCAGCTCATGGGTGGGATACAGCTCGCCGTTGCGGTTCATGAAGTGATCCTGGCGATAGTGGCGGTTGATGTCGCCCTCGCCCACTTCGTCCCGCAGGTCATGGCGATAACCGCCCTTGCAGTGCACGACCTCACCGAACAGACCTTCCCTGATCATCCGCAGGAGCGCCATCTCCACGTCATTGTAGCAGCAGTTTTCCAGCAGCATCATGGGCACACCGGTCTGCTCGCAGGTACGCACCAGCTTCCAGCATTCATCGATGGAAGAGGCTCCACCCACCTCACTGCCGGGGATCTTGCCATGCTTCATGGCATCGCAGGCGATCTCGATATGGGTCTGCCAGCTGGTCATGATGATGACCGCTTCCACCTCGGGGTGGGTATTCACCTCATGATAATCCGTGGTGCCCAAGGGCCGGACGCCGCGCTTTTCCTCGATCATTTTCTGTGCCTTTTCCACGCGGTCCGCATAAACATCGCAGACGATCGGGATCTGCACATCCTCCATGGAGAGCAATACCTTCAGCTGCTCCTCTCCGCGGCAGCCAAGGCCGATCACGCCCAGCTTGACGGTACGGCCGGGAATTCCAAGCTTCATTTTCCATCCTTCTCCTTTCGGAAACGCTTCCCCTATTATACACTTCTTTCCGCAAAAGGCAAGGCGACATTTGAATACAATCATCTGACCCTTGATTCCGCTCCGCCGAAGGTTTATAATAGAGGCATACGACAGGAGGAAGAGATCCATGAGCGTACCACATATCCGGGATTATCAGGGCAAGCACATCCACATGATCGGCGTGGGCGGCTCCAGTATGTCCGGCCTGGCAGGGATGCTGGCAGACAAGGGCTATATCGTTTCCGGCAGTGACCGCAGCGACGGCTACCTGATGCAGCACGTGCGCGATAAAGGCGTGCAGGTGCTGATCGGCCACCGCGCGGAAAATGTACAGGGTGCCGACCTGGTGGTCTATACCGCCGCCATCCCGAAGGATAACCCGGAACGGATGGCCTGTGAGGAGCTGGGCATCCCTACCATGGAGCGTGCCTGGCTGCTGGGTCAGCTGATGGAGGGCTATCCCCAGGCGGTAGGCGTCTGCGGTGCCCATGGCAAGACCACCGTGACCTCCATGCTCAGCCAGCTGCTGGTGGAGGAAGGGCTGGATCCCAGTGTGCATATCGGCGGACGGCTGGACGCCATCGGCGGCTCCACCCGTATCGGCCACGGCAAGGCCTTCCTGGCTGAGGCCTGCGAGTTCAACCGCAGCTTCCTGAAGCTCCGTCCTACGGTGGCCGTGGTACTGAATATCGACGCAGACCATCTGGACTGCTACAAGGATCTTGACGAGATCGAGGAGACCTTCGGGCAGTTCCTGCAGCTGCTGCCGGAGGACGGACTCGCCATCGGCAAGGGCACCGATCCCCGCATCATGCGGCAGTTCAGCCGTCTGAAGTGCCGGACCGTTACTTTTGGTCTGACCCCGGAGTGCGATTGGCATCCCGCCCATCTGACCGAGGATGACCGGGGCTATGCCTCCTACGACCTGATGCACGGCGAGGAGCAGCTGGCCCATGTCACCATGGGGGTTCCCGGCCTCTTCAATGTGGAAAACAGCCTGGCCGCCCTGTGCGCCGCCATCGAGCTGGGCGCCGATCCGGCCTCGGCGGCCCGCACCATGGGTACCTTTGTCGGCGCCCATCGCCGCTTTGAGCTGACCAGCGTGGAAAACGGCTGCGAGGTCTTCCATGACTACGGTCACAATCCCACGGAAATGCGCAATGCCATCTCCATTGCCCGCAAGCGCTGCAAGGGCACGCTCTACGCCGTGATGCAGCCCCACACCTTCAGCCGGGTCAAGACGCTCTTCAACGATTATCTGACCTGCACGGAGGAAGCCGATGTGACGCTGGTCACCGATATCTGCGCAGCCCGGGAGGTGGATCCCGGGGACATCAACAGCGGTATGCTGGTGGAGGGCATGAAAGCCCACGGCGTCAACGCGGTGTGGACGCCAAGCTTCGACGATACCGAGGCCTGGCTCCGGGCCCACTGGCAGCCCGGTGACCTGGCCATCACCATGGGCTGCGGCGACATCAACCTGCTGAATGAGCAGATCAAAAAGCATCATCGGGAAGACTGATATCCCAAGAGGTTTCGCGCCTGCGGGCGCGACCAAAGGGCTTTCCGATCGCCCTTTGGAAACCTTCGGATGCATGTTTGGTTATGATTGTTTTAGGAAAAAAGGAGGAACCATCATGAGCAATATTCCCACGCCCCACATCAACGCAAAGGAAGGCGATTTCGCCCGCACCGTGCTGATGCCCGGCGATCCCCTGCGCGCGCAGTTCATCGCCGAGCATTTCCTGACGAATGCCCGGCTGGTGAACAACGTGCGCGGCGTGCAGGGCTATACCGGTGAATACAACGGCAAGCAGGTATCCGTCATGGCCTCCGGCATGGGCATGCCGTCCATCGGCATCTACTCCTATGAGCTGTTCAACTTCTACGGGGTGGAGAACATCATCCGCATCGGCTCGGCCGGCGCCATCAGCCCCAAGCTGAAGCTGCGGGACATCGTGGCCGGTCTGAGCTGCTACACCAATTCCAACTTCGGCCAGCAGTATGGTTTTCAGGGCAACGTGGCCCCCTGCTGCTCCTGGGAGCTGCTGAGCAAGGCCATGGAGGCCGGCAAGAAGCTGGGACAGGAGCCGGTGCCCGGTGCCCTGTATTCCAGCGATATCTTCTACGATGAAGCAGGCAATTCCGGCAAGCTGGGCAAGCTGGGCGTGCTGGCCGTGGAGATGGAGGGCGCTGCCCTGTATCTGAACGCCGCCCGCGCCGGAAAGAATGCCCTGGTGCTGTGCACCATCTCCGACAGCATCGTCACCGGGGAGGAGCTGGACGCCGAGGCCCGGCAGAACACCTTCACCATGATGATGAAGATCGCCCTGGAGATCGCCTGACCATCCGTTTCCTTCTTCGCCTCCTGTGGTCTTTCCGGCCATAAGGAGGCTTTTTTCACATTTCCATATTGAACCGGCCTTCAAAAAATGCTATACTACACAGGATTTTGTTCGGAAATTCACTGAGGGAAGGGAGTTGAACGCATGACCCCAAGCTACTGGGCCACCCTGGCGCTCACCTTTCTGACGCTCGTCGGCCTGTCCACACTGGTCCATGCCAACGGCCGGGTCAGCAAGGACGCCAAAAAGCGTTATTATCAGATCTGCGGCGTCATCCTGTTCTCTGCCTTCTGGGAATGGCTGGCGATCTTCCTGAACGGCGCGCCCGCCTGGACCTCCGGGCTGCACCTGGTGGCCAAATGCATGGACTATATCTTCACCCCAGTCTGCAGCGTGCTGTTCATCCGCCAGTTCTCCACCGAAGGGCGCGGCTTCAAGCCGATGCTGGGCATCCTCGGGGGCAACGCGGCAATACAGATCTTTTCCATTTTTACCGGATGGACCTTCTATCTGGACGCGGAAAATTACTATCACCACGGCCCGCTGTATTTCCTTTATGTCATCGTCTCCGTGCTGGCCGTCCTGTTTGTGATCTATGCCTTCTATGAATATGGCAAGCAATACGAACGGCAGAACCGCAGCTCTCTGTTCGCCATCTCCGTGCTGCTTGTGGCCAGTGTGCTGATGCAGGAGCTTTTCTCCGACACCCGCATCGCCTACCTGGGCATGTCCATTGCCTCGTGTATGGTGTTCATCCATTACACGGAATTCCACCAGATCCATCAGGACGCGGTGCTGAAGCAACAGGATCGCCTGCTGGCTACGGACGCCCTGACCGGAGTACTCAGCCGCTTCGCCTACAAGCAGGTGGTGACCGATTACAACGCCACGGACCGGCTGCCCGACTGGCTGGCCGCCTTCGAGGTGGACCTGAACGGCCTGAAGACCGTGAACGACACCGTCGGGCATGAAGCCGGTGATGAGCTGCTCCGCGGCACCGGCGCCGTGCTGCTGCAGGCTATCGGCTCCTGTGGCCAGGTGTTCCGCATCGGCGGCGATGAATTCGTCATCCTGCTGGATACCCGCTCCATGACCACGCAGCAGGCCACCGACTAGCTGCGTAGTGCCTCAGCCTCCTGGAAGGGCACCCAGGCCAAGGAAATGAGCCTCTCCATCGGCTGCTGCTGCGCTACGGAATTCCCGCTGTACGATCTCACCCAGCTGGTGCATGAAGCCGACCAGCGCATGTACATTGACAAGGATCGCTACTACAGCATGCCCGGGCACGACCGCCGCAGAGGCCCCCGCGGCAACAACAAACCACAGGCACAGTAAAAAGCCGGCGCTCTTCAACAGCATGAAGGGCACCGGTTTTGAATTACAATTTTCTCCAGGTATCGGGATGGAACAGGATCAGGATGGGGAAGATCTCCAGACGGCCGGCCAGCATCAGCAGGGAAAGCACGATCTTGGCGAAAGGGCCGTACTCCGCAAAGCTGGCCGCCGGGCCCACCATGCCCAAGCCCGGGCCCACATTGCTGATGCAGGTCAGGGAAGCCGTCAGGTTGGTCTCCAGGTCAAACTTCCCTTCCAGGCCCACCAGCACGGCACCGACAATGACCAACAATACATAGAAGAAGGCAAACAGCGAAACCTGATGCAGCTGGCTCTCCTCCATGCCCTCGCCGTCAAAGCGCACCACCTTCACCTTTCGGGGCTGGAAGGTGCGCAGGATCTGTCGGGAGCCCTGCTTGCACATCATGGCCACGCGGATCACCTTCATGCCGCCGGCGGTGGAGCCCGCGCAGCTGCCGATGAACATCAGCGCCATGATGAGCATTTTGGCCTGAATGGGCCACAGGTTGTAGTCCGTGGTACAGAAGCCCGTGGTGGACAGCACCGAGGCCACCTGGAAGCCGGAATAGCGCAGTGCCGTCCAGGCATTGCCGTACACCGGCACCAGGAACACCGTGATCAGCGCAATGGAGATCGCCACGATGCCCACATACCACCGCAGCTCCTCATTGCGGAAGACAGATTTCCAGTCGCCCACCAGCATCCGGTAGAACAGCGCGAAATTCACGCCGAACAGCAGCATGAAGGCGGCGATCACCGCTTCGATCAGGGAGGAATCGAACGCGCCCACCGAGGCGCTGTAGTTGCTGAAGCCGCCCGTGCCCGCCGTACCGATGGCGTGGATGGCGGCATCATAAACATCCATGCCGCAAAGGATCAGGATCCCGAACTCCAGGGCTGTCAGGATCATGTAGATGATATACAGGACCTTGGCGGTATCGCCCATTTTGGGCAGGATCTTCGAAAGGGTCGGTCCGGGAGACTCCGCCCGCATCAGGTGGGCCGTCCGTCCGGACATTTTGGGGATCAGGGCCAGCGTCAGCACCAGGATGCCCATGCCGCCGATCCAGTGGGTAAAGCTGCGCCAGAAGGTAACACCGTGGGGCATATACTCAAAGGAAGACAGGGCGGAGGCGCCGGTAGTGGTAAAGCCGGAAACCGCCTCAAAGAACGCGTCCACGAAGTTCGGAAGCATGCCGGAGATCACGAAGGGCAGCGCGCCGAAGATACTCAGTACGATCCAGCTCAGGGCCACGATCACAAAGCCCTCCCGGGCACGCATGTTCGTTTCCCGCGGCCTGGCAAACCGGTACAGCAGATACCCCACCAGCGCCGCCGCCAGCATGGGGATCAGCATGGCCAGGGCATCCCCATCCCCGTAGCCCAACGCGATCAGCAGCGACGGGACCATGCAGGCCGCCTCGATCAGCAGCAGCGAGCCGATGGTATGAAATACAAGCCGTTTGTTCATTTATGGATGACCTCGTTCAGATCCCGCAGGCCGCTTTCCACTGCGGTGATCAGCACATTGTCCCCGGCCTCCAGATAGTCACTGCCGAAGGGCACGATGGTCTTGCCCTTGCGCACAATCACGGAGACCTGCGTATTCTTCCGCATGGTCAAGTCCTTCAGCGGAATACCCACGAAGGGATCCTCCGGCTTGACCACAAATTCAATGACCTCGGCCTGGCCGTCCATGATGCGGTAGATCTTCTCCGCGCCGGAACCGCTGCGGTTGATACGGGCGCGCACATAGCGGAGGATGGTGCCCGTGATGATGGTCTTGGGGCTGACCATGGAATCCAGGCCCATGCGGCGGATCACTTCCTGATAGTTCACGCGGTTGTTCTTCACGATGACCTTGGGCCCCAGCCCGCTGATGTACATGCCGCACATCAGGTTTTCCTCATCTCGGCCCGTCAGGCAGATGACCGCGTCCATCTTGCGTACGCCGGTCTCCTCCAGCACCTCCTGTGTGGTGGCATCACCCAGGATGATATTGGCCTGGGGCACCTGCTCGCTGAGGAACGTAGCCACCTTGGGGTTGTTTTCGATGATGGTCACATTCATGCCGATGGGGATGATCAGCCGGCTCAGATAGTAGGCAATGCGCCCGCCGCCCAGGATCATCACATTGCGCACCCGGCCGATGTTCCTTCCGATATAGCGGAAGAAGTTGGTCACCGTGGCGGTGTCGCCATCCACGAACACGCGGTCATCCGGTCGGATGATGAAATCACCGCCGGGGATGGTGATCTTGCCGTCCCGCTCCACCGCGGCAAACAGCACCTTGGGCATATCCCGGTGACGGACGGACACCTCACGCAGCGGCATTTCCACCATGCAGTCCCCACGCTGCGTCCGGAACTCCACCATCTCCACATGTCCCTTGGCAAAGGATTCGATCTCACTGGCGAAGGGGAAGCGCAGCAGACGGCTGATCTCCAGTGCCACCGCCCGCTCCGGGTTGATGGCCATGTCAATGCCCAGCTCATGCTGCAGCAGGGTCAGGCTTTCGTTGTATTCAGGGTCACGGATACGGGCAATGGCGTACTTGGCCCCCAGGCGCTTGCCCACCAGGCAGCAGAGCATATTCACTTCATCGCTTGCCGTGGTGGCGATCAGGATATCCGCCCGGTCAATGCCCGCGCTGATCAGGGTCTGCGCGTTGGCGCAGCTGCCATGGATGCAGAGCACATCCAGGGTATCCTCACAGGTACGCAGCACCGCCTCGTCCGAGTCAATGACCACCACGTCCAGCTCTTCCGCCGTCAGGGTCTTTGCCAGTGACTGGCCCACCTTGCCGGCGCCCGCAATAATGATACGCATCGTATCCAGCCTCTCCGAAATAATCTTCCGCCCGTATTGTAACACTTTTGGGCAGAATGTCAAATCACGCCTTGCGCAGTTCCAGCCGCTCGCCCAGCGCGGGAATACGGAAGGAGGCCGCAGGATCCTCCTGCCACAGGCAGCGCACGAACTCCAGCGGGTCCGCGGTGTTGCCCATCATCATATCAAAATGGGTAGGCACACTGACCGCCGCTCCCAGCAGCACGGACAACCGGGCCGCCTCCAGGGGATTCAGGTTGCCGATGCAGTTCCTGGCTGTGCGGAAGTAGTCCCCGCCATTGATGGGCAGGAACGCCGCGTCCGGCTTCGGCAGCCTTTGGAGATCCGCCAGCAGCTGATCCGTCAGGTAGGTGTCGCCCAGGTGCAGCACCTCAAAGCCGTCCAGCTCCAGGTTCAGGCACAGGGCCAGGTCCCGTCCCCGGGCATCGACCTCATGGACCGGATGGGCCGCCTGTACCGGGCGCACCGTCAGGCCGGGCAGGATGACCTCCACCCCTGCCTGCATGGGAAGGATCCGCTCCCTGGACACACCGGCCGCCGCCAGGGTCTCCACGCAGCCGCCGGGCACCAGGAACAGGGTATCCGTGAAGGCCGCCGCCATTGCGGTCAGGGTCGGCAGCGCCATATGATCATCATGGCCATGGGTGCACAGCACATAATCCACATGCAGCGCGTCCGCACTGAACGGAGGCTGATAGAGGCGCCGGGTCTGTCCGTCCTCCCCGGTGATATCATTCAGCACCGGATCCACCGCAACGGTCACGCCCTTTTTAAAGACATACCCCACCTGACCCAGACACCAACAAACCAGCTGCTCCCGGTCCGGCTTCGCTGCCGCGATATCCTGAAGCAATACCTCTCCCTGCTGTTTCCATGCACGTACCATCAACCTGTTCCTCCTTTGTTGACATTTCTCCGCTTCCCGCTTACAATAAGATATCTTCTGTATGGAAAGGGAGTTCGTTATGCGTTTTCTGAAAAGGATCCTCGCCTTGTCGCTGGCGCTGCTGCTGTTCCTGGCTCCGGTGCTGGCGGATGGTCTGGCCGGCTGGGACCGGGAAGCGGAGCAGGCCATTCTCTCCGCCGAGCCGTTGGATGCCTACGGCCTGTACTACACCGAGCTGGAGGTAGCCATCTACCTGTACCAGTACGGCGTCCTGCCCATGAACTACATCACCAAGGATGATGCCGCCGACCTGGGCTGGACCGGCGGCTCCGTGGAGTATTACCTGGACGGTGCCGCCATCGGTGGGGATGTGTACCGCAACCTCTCCGGTGCCCTGCCCAAGGGGAAGGACCTGACCTACTACGAATGCGACCTTGATACCAATGGTTACCAACCCCGGGGTGCCAAGCGGCTGATTTTCAGCAATACCGGCTGTGTCTACTATACCGAAGATCACTACACGACCTTTGTACAGCTGCTGGGTGAGGAGGATTATGACCATGCGGATTGAGCTTGATGTCACCGATGTCCTGACCCTGGACGCCCTGCATGAGCAGCTGGCCCGGGCTCTTCATTTTCCCGACTGGTACGGTCGCAATCCGGATGCCCTGCTGGACTGCCTGTCCGAGCAGCCCGCCGATACCGAGCTGGTACTCCTGGGCGTTACCGCGCTGAAGCGCCGCCTGGGACTGGAACTGGAGCCCGTCCTGTCCGCCTTCTCCTACGCCGCCCAGGGGCACAATCATTTCACGGTGACGCTTCTTCCCTGATTGGCTGCTTCAGGAGCGTTTCCGCGATCCGTTCCACATGCTTTCTGGCCTGCCGCGCCTGCTGCAGCTGTTCATCGGGGGAGGCAGGCTTGTCTCCCATCAGGCTGACGAACTGACTCACCTTCAGGCCCAGAGCCTCCTGCATTTCGGCATCGCTGCCCTGAGGGGCCACCAGGTAATAGCACAGCAGGCTGTCCTGCTGCCCGATGCGGTGCGCCCGGTCCTCGGCCTGGCTGTGCACCGCCGGGCTCCAGTCCAGCTCACCAAACACCACGCAGCTTGCCCGCTGCAGGTTCAGGCCGCTGGCACTGCGCAGGGAGATACAGCACAGATCGGTCTTGCCGGACATGAAGCGTTCCACCGCCTTCTCCTTGTCGCCGGTCGCTTCCCTGCCCGTGATGAACACCGGATGGTAGGCCTTCAGTTCCTTCCGGTAGAGATCCATCACCGCGTGATGGTGGGCAAAGAGCAGCACCTTCTCGCCGCTGTCCAGCAGGGCCCGCACGAACTGGCATACATAGGGTGCCTTGGCGATGCCCGTGGCCTGCCGTGCCTGCTGGCTGATGGTCTCCTCCAGCAGGGCCCGCTCGCCGGGTGTCAGCTCCGTCTCCTGCTTCCAGCGCAGCACCTGCTGCAGCACGGGCTGCATCAAAGAGACATAGAGCCGGTCGTTCCAATCCAGCTCCTGCACCAGGCGACGCTTGGGGGGCAGTTCCTGCAGTACCTCCTGCTTGGTGCGGCGCAGCATCATGCCTTCCCGCCGCAGATAAGCCCCCAGCACGTCCGGCTTGGTGACGATGGCATTGCCGTAGCCGTTGCACCATTCCCGGGAGAAGCTTTCCCAGTCCCCCAGGAAGTGAAAGTCCAGCACGTTCACCACGTTCCAGATCTCACCGCCCCGGTTATAGATGGGCGTACCGGAAAGCCCGATCACCTGCTGCGCGCTTTCGCTCAGGAGGCTGGCCGCGGAATACTTCTCCGTGCCCGCGTGCCGCAGCTCCTGTACCTCATCAAAGATGACGCACCGGAAGCCCAGCCCGGGCAGCACCTCCTTCCAGCCCCGCAGCAGCAGATAGTGCATGATGTACACATCCGCCTCGGGCAGCTCATAGGGGCTCAGCCCGCGGATCACATGGACCCGCGGCGTCTTCCCTTCGATCCGCAGGAAACGCAGGGTCTCCTCCTGCCAGTTCAGCGTCAGATGGGCAGGAGGGATCACCAGCACCGGATAACTGCCGGAGACCGCCAGATACGCCAGCGCCTGCACCGTTTTGCCCAGGCCCATCTCATCCGCCAGCAGGCACCGCTCGTTCTGCATCAGGAAGGACAGCCCCTCCTGCTGGAAGGGCCGCAGTTCCCCCTGAAAGCTTCCCTCCGGGGGCACCATGCGCTGGGGCAGCTTCCGGGCTTCTGCCTTGTGGATCGCCGCCCGGCGCACCTCCGCCACCGCCTCATCGAAGCGGGTCAGGTCCGCCAGCTTGACGGTCAAAGGGTAGCGCTGCATCAGCCAGCACAGGTCGGCAAAGGCCCTTCGATGTGCCGTGAAGCGTGCCTCTCCCCTTCGACTGCCCTGGGAGCCGGGGAACAGCCGCTTGCACATTTCCGTCACGTCCGGGCTGCCCTTCACCGTCCAGCAGCGGCTGCGCCGGTTGTAGCTCAACGTGCCCACCGGGTCCGGCGGGTTCGGATCGATCAGCCGCAGATAGGACGGCAGCTGTTCCTCCTCAGGCCAGAGCAGCTCTTCGTTCTCTTCCATATGTTTACGCGTTGCCATGCGCAGACTTTCCCTGATGCATAGCCTCATGCTCCTTCTTCAGTTCCCGGCAGAGGTAAGGGCCGGTCCAGTCGACGTTGGTTTCCGTCAGCACTGCCTTCAGGGCCACCGGCGCAAAGCGGAACTGCTTCATGGATGCCAGCAGCGCGTTCACCATCGGCCCGCTGAAGCCTGCCATCACCAGCATCTCCCGGTCCACCGCTCCGTCCGGCTGCGTCTCTGCCTGATCCCGCGCTTCCATACCGCACAGCTGTGCCAGCGGAAGCGGTTCCTCCTCAGGCGCAACAACGCGCACGGTCACGCCCAGCTTCATGCAAAGGAACCGCAGCTTGCTCAGCCGCTCCGCACTGAAGTGATAACAAAGCACCGTCGGCTTCATGCCGTACCATCCCCTTCTGCTTTAACAGGCTTATTCTACCACATCTTGTGAAAAAGTACAATGCACTCCGCAAAAGGGAGGTCCTTCCGTGAGCACGCTCTGGATCGTCATCCTGGTCTGCTTCTCAATTCTGGATACCGCCATCCTGGTCCCCTGGGGCCTGTCCCGCAGGCAGCGGAAGGCAAACAAGGGTCCCGCCGAACACCCATCAAAATTTTCAAACCACTGATTCAGCCATTGCTTTTTCTTCGAAGGTGATGTAAAATAAACAGGTCAGGCCGGCCATCCCGCCGGTCAGGTTACGTTTGCGCCTGCTCGGCGTAATTTCCGAATGAGGAGTGGGAACTACTATGGAAAACAAGTGGATTCGCGGAGCCATTCCCGCGCTGCTGCTCCACATGAGCATCGGCACCGTGTACTGCTGGGGTACCTTCAGCAATGAGATCTCCACCTACATTGGCTGGGATAAGGCCGCTGTCGGCTGGGCCTTCTCTCTGGCCATCTTCTTCCTGGGCATGAGCGCTGCCTTCCTGGGCGGCATGGTGGAAAAGAACATCCATCTGTCCTCCCTGATAGGCACCATCTGCTTCGGCGGCGGCATGCTTGGCACTGCTTTCTTTATCAATTATGGCGGCAGCCATCCCGGCAGCCTGGTCTCCCTGATCGGTATCTTTGTATGCTACGGCTTCATCATGGGCATCGGCCTGGGCACCGGCTATCTGTCCCCTGTCAAGACCCTGACCCTTTGGTTCTCCAAGACGCCCGGTCTGGCCACCGGTTTGGCTGTGGCCGGCTTCGGTGCCGCCAAGGCCATCGCTTCCCCCATCATGACTGCCATCCTGGCCACCGATCCCGTGGACAGCATCGTCCGCAATGAGGCCGGTGCCATCACCTCCGGCGGCAGCGGTGTGTGGAAGATGTTCCTGTACATGGGCATCGCCTACATCATCATGATGTACGTCGGCCACCTGCTGCTGAAGAAGCCCGCCGGCTGGCATGAGCCCCAGAAGGTGGAAAAGGGCCATCGCGCCATCGACGTCATCAAGTCCAAGCCCGTTACCTTCCTGGGCATCTGGCTGATGTTCTACCTGAATATCGCCGCCGGTCTGGCCCTGATCCATCAGGACAAGGCCATCTTCACCAACCTTGGCCTGGATGTGGGCCTGGTTGCCACCCTGTTGGCCCTGTCCTCCGTCTTCAACGCCTTGGGTCGTCTGTGCTTCTCCGCTATCTCCGATAAGCTGAAGGACCGCAACACCGTATACAAGATCATCTTCGCCATGTCCATCGTGCTGACCGCTGTGGTGCTCTTCACCCACGGCATCAACAATGGTGCCGGCAACGGTGTGCTGACGGTCATCACCATCGTACTGCTGATGGCTGTGAACGCGGGCTACGGCGGCGGCTTCTCCACCCTGCCCAACCTGTTGGGTGACCGCTATGGCAAGGCCAACTATTCCGCCATCCACGGCATCGCCCTGTCTGCCTGGGGCATCGCGGGTCTGACCGGCAACCAGTTTGCCGAGATCATCGAGAACGCCACCGGCAACACCGAGAACGTGCTGATCATGACCCTGTGCTTCTACATCGTGGCCATGCTGTCCAGCCTGTTCCTGGTCAACTGGAACAAGGACAAGACGAACGCTTGATCGACTTTCCCCGGAGCAGGCTTCACCGCCTGCTCTTTTTTCGTGCTTTGCTTGCGCTGTGGGGCCTGGCATGCTATAATCAGATGAATCGATTTGAACGGAGGCTTTCCGATGAAGCTTTGGGGCGGACGCTTTTCCAAATCCACCGACGGTCTGGTGGATGATTTTCACAGCAGTATTTCCTTTGATCAGCGGCTTTATGAGCAGGATATCACCGGCTCCATTGCCCATGCCACCATGCTGGGCGAGCAGGGCATTATCACCCAAGAGGATGCCGATGCCATCGTGGCCGGCCTGAAGGGGATCCTGCAGGATGCCCGGGAGGGCAAGATCACCTGGATGGTGGACGCGGAGGACATCCACATGAACGTGGAGACCCTGCTGATCCAGCGCATCGGCGACGCGGGCAAGCGCCTGCACACCGGCCGCAGCCGCAATGACCAGGTGGCCCTGGACTGCCGCATGTATGCCCGGCTGGCCTGCCAGGAGACCATTGCCATGCTGGAGGATCTGCTCTCCGCCCTGCTGGAGCATGCGGAGAAGCACCTGTATTCCATCATGCCCGGCTACACCCATCTGCAGAAGGCCCAGCCCATCACCCTGGCCCATCATCTGATGGCCTATGTGCAGATGTTCCTGCGGGACCGTACCCGCTTCCGGGCAGCCTATGCCTCCGCCGATGTTTGTCCCCTGGGCTCCGGCGCCCTGGCCGGTACCACCTATCCCCTGAACAGGGAGCGGGTGGCCGAGCTGCTGGGCTTCTCCGCCATCAGCCAGAACAGCCTGGACGGCGTCAGCGACCGCGACTTCCTGCTGGAGTACCTCAGCGCTGCCAGCATCTGCATGATGCACCTGAGCCGCTTCTGCGAGGAGCTGATCCTCTGGAGCAGCAATGAGTTCCGGTTTGTGGAGATGGACGACGGCTTTGCCACCGGCTCCTCCATCATGCCCCAGAAGAAGAACCCCGATGTGGCCGAGCTCATCCGCGGCAAGACCGGCCGGGTCTACGGCGACCTGATGACCCTGCTGACCGTGATGAAGGGCATCCCCCTGGCCTACAACAAGGATATGCAGGAGGACAAGGAATGCTTCTTTGACGCCCGGGACACCCTGGTCAAGGGCCTGACCGTGTTCACCGCCATGCTGCGGACCGTCACCTTCCGCACGGACGTCATGCGGGACGGTGCCGGCGGCGGCTTCACCAATGCCACCGACTGCGCTGACTATCTGGTCAAGCACGGGGTGCCCTTCCGCGATGCCCACAAGGTGGTGGGTGAGCTGGTAGCCTATTGTCTGAACAGAAAGTGTGCCCTGCTGGACCTGTCCCTGGAGGAGCTGCGGCAGTTCCATCCTGCCTTCGGAGAGGATGTCTTTACCGAAATGAGCCTGGAGACCTGCGTGGAGAAGCGCCGCATTCCCGGTGCCCCCGCCCCGGACATGGTGCGGACCGCCATCGATCAGGCCCGGGCACAGCTTGCCCAATAATCAGGATTTCGCGCCTGAGGGCGCGACCAAAGGGCTTTCCGATCGCCCTTTGGAAACCTTCGGAGCCCCATTTATGTGTTAAGTTGTTGTAAAGCGCATAAAGGAGGATACAGGTGTGAACAGCAAAAAGCTGACCTTTCTTTATTCGCTGATCCAGGGCGCTTACTGGATGCTCTTTGCCATCGTCAGCGGCCTGGCCAGTGTCTATCTGCTGGGCTGCGGCTTTGCCAGCCACACGGTAGGCATCATGATCGCCGTGGCAGGGGGCATCACCGCCGTGCTGCAGCCGGTGCTGACCACCTATGCTGATCTTCCTCAGGCCCCTTCCATCCGCAGGATGGCGGGGGTTTTTGCGGTGCTGGCCATCCTGCTGAGCCTGGCGCTGTACCTGACGCATGGCCAGTCCATACTCCTCACCTGCGTCCTCTTTTGTGGCTGCTATATCCTCCTGCTGCTGCTCATGCCCTTTGTCAACGCGCTGGGTACGGAGTTTGCGGAGGGCAGTCCTCGGCCGGACTGGGGCATCGCCAGAGGCATCGGCTCCCTGGCCTACGCGGGCATTGCCTCCCTGCTGGGCTGGGCCGTGGCACAGGTCGGCGTCATCTCCATCCCCATCAGCATGGCCGCGGTCTATGGTCTGCTGCTGCTGGGGCTCTGCCTCTATCCCTTCCGCAAGATCACCCTAGAAAAAAAGCCCGCGGCCTCCGCGGTGCGGGGCGGCTTCCTGAAGCGGTACCCGTCCTTCCTCCTGCTTTTGTGCGGCATGGCGGTGCTGTACACCAGCCATGTGATGAACACCACCTATCTGTATCAGATCGTGCTTTCCCGGGGCGGCGGCAGCGCGGAAAATGGCAACATCATGTCCCTGTGTGCCCTGGTGGAGCTGCCGGCCCTGTTTCTCTTTTCCCTGCTGCTGAAGAAGTGGCGCTGCGAGACCCTGTACCGGGTCGCCGCCGTTTTCATGGCGCTCAAGGCCCTCGGTATGCTCCTCTCCCCCTCCGTGGGCTGGCTGTATGGAGCCCAGCTGTTCCAGGCCCTGGGCTGGGGACTCATTGCCATCGTGCCGGTGCATTATGTAAAGAAGGTCATCCCGGAGGAGGATGCCATCAAGGGGCAGGGCTACATGGCCATGACCAACACCCTGGCCAACGCCATCGGCTCCCTGGCCGGCGGCTGGCTGATCGATCTTTCCGGTGTACAGACCATGATGATCGTCTCCGCCTGCTGCGGTGCTTTGGGCGCGGTCCTGGTCCTGCTGGGCATCCGCCGTCGAAGCAGCGGAATTGGCACTTGACAAACAGCGTAAGATACTGTATAATTCATCGCGTTATCACTTTAGCACGCTAAATCGGAGGCACTCATGGAGAACCATAAGCTGCAAATCCCCACCGGCATGCAGGATACCCTGCCCGGTGAATGCCGGGTAAAGCGCGGCCTGGAGGAAAAGCTTCGCCGGCTGTTTGCCCTTTCCGGCTTTCAGGAGATCGAAACGCCGATCCTGGAATATTATAACGCGTTGGACGATGCCACCTATGGCTACCGTCCGGAGCATGTTTGGAAGACCTTTGACCGGAACGGACAGGTGCTGGCCATCCGTCCGGATTCCACCATCCCCAGCGTGCGCCTGGCTGCCGGCCGCCTGAAGGAGGAAGTCCTGCCGCTGCGGCTGTGCTATATCCAGAACATGGCCAAGTACACCTCGGATACCCTGAGCATGCTCTGTGAGCAGACCCAGGCTGGGGTGGAGCTGATGGGCGAAAGCAGCCACCATGCGGACGCCGAGGTCATCGCGCTGGCCATCGAAGCGCTGAAGACCGCCGGACTCCGGGATTTCCAGATTGAGCTGGGGCAGGCCGGCTTCTTCCAGGGCTTCATGCAGGAGGCAGGGCTGAACGAGGAGCAGTGCGAGGTCATGCGTGGCCTGGTCAGCCGGAAGGACGCCCTGGGCATGCAGCTCTATCTGCGGAAGCTGTCTGTCAGCGAGGATGTCACCCGCCGCCTGATGCAGCTGCCCCGCCTGTACGGGGACATCTCCGTGCTGGATGAGGCCGCCGCCCTGACCAACCATCCCCTGTGCCGCCGCTCCCTGCAGAGCCTGCGCAAGGTGGTCGAGATGCTCCGGGCTTACGGCTGCGACCAGTACCTGACCATCGACCTGGGCATGGTCCATGAGGCCGGCTACTACTCCGGCATCATCTTCCAGGGACAGACCGCCAGCCTGGGCCAGCCATTGCTGTCCGGCGGACGGTATGACGGCCTGCCTTCCCGCTTCGGCAGGGAAATGCCCGCCGTGGGCTTCGCCGTCAACCTGAAACTGGTACTCATCGCGCTGGAAAAGCAGGGCTGCTCCTTTGAAGCTCCGGTCCCCGATCTGATGCTGGGCTTCGAGCAGGGCTGCCTGCGTCAGGCTGCCGCCTATGCCTGTGAAAAGCGGGCTTCCGGCATCTCGGTCAGCATGCAGTATGACGCCGCGCCCGGAGAGCTTCGGGCCCGCCAACAGCAGGGACAGTGCAGGCAGTCTGCCTACATCACGCCGGAAGGCATCCAGTGCTTCGGGGAGGAAACCACCCATGAATGACGAAGTAATTACCCTGGCCCTGGCCAAGGGACGCCTGGCCGAACAGACCTTCGATCTGCTGGAGGGCATGGGCATCGACTGCTCCGAGCCCCGGGATCCCGGCCGGCAGCTGGTGCTGTGGGACAAGGTCCACAACATCCGCTTCATCCTGGTCAAGCCCAGCGACGTGCCCACCTATGTGGACCACGGCGTAGCCGATCTGGGCGTGGTGGGCAAGGATACCCTGCTGGAGGCCGGTCGTCCCCTGTATGAGGTGCTGGACCTGACCTTCGGCAAATGCCGCCTCTGCGTGGCCGGATATGCCGGCGGGCAGAACCCTTCCGTCACCCACGCTACCTTCCGGGTCGCCACCAAGTACCCCAACATCGCCCGCAGCTACTGGGGCGCCCAGGGCAAGACCATTGAGATCATCGAGCTGCACGGCTCCGTGGAGCTGGGGCCGGTCATCGGGCTCAGCGATGTGATCCTGGATATCGTGGAAAGCGGCTCGACCCTGCGGGCCAACGGGCTCAGCGTGCTGGAGGAGGTCTGCGATATCTCCGCCCGGCTGGTCTGCAACCGCATCAGCATGAAAACCAAGCGGGACCGCATCCGCAGCCTGATCGACGGGCTGCAGGCGCAGGTTGACCTGCTTTCCCAAAAAGAATAAAAAACAGAAACGAGGGAGACCCTATGGTTCCGATTCTTCAAGCCAACGACAGCGCCGCGCTGCAGAGCCGCGTTATGAACCGCAGTCAGCTGACCAATGACGCCGTGACCGCCACCGTGAAGCAGGTGATCCAGCGCATCCGTGAGGAGGGCGACAAGGCGCTCTTCGAGTACACCGAGAAATTCGACCATGTGGCCATGACAGCGGAGACGGTGCTGGTCACCCGGGAGGAGATCGACGCCGCTTATGCCGCCGCCTCCCCCGAATGGATCGCCGCCATGCGGGAGGCCGCACGCCGCATCACCGCCTTCCATGAGAAGCAGAAGCAGAACACCTGGCTGAACTTCGAGGACGGCATCGCCCTGGGCCAGAAGGTCACGCCCCTGCGCCGCGTGGGCGTGTACGTACCAGGCGGCACCGCGGCTTATCCCTCCTCTGTGCTGATGAATGTGCTGCCCGCCAAGGTGGCCGGCGTGAAGGAGATCATCATGGTCACGCCTCCCGGCAAGGACGGCGGCGTCAGCTACCCCCTGGCCCTGGCCGCGGCGGATATCGCCGGTGTCGACCGCATCTACAAGGTCGGCGGCGCCCAGGCCATCGCAGCGCTGGCCTTCGGCACGGAGAGCATCCCCCGGGTGGACAAGATCACCGGCCCCGGCAACATCTATGTGGCCATGGCCAAGCGCGAGGTCTTCGGCCATGTGGGCATCGATATGGTGGCCGGCCCCAGTGAGGTGCTGGTCATCGCGGATGACGGCGCCGATCCCGTTTACGTTGCCGCCGACCTGCTGAGCCAGGCCGAGCATGACCCGCTGGCTGCTGCCATCCTGGTCACCTCCAGCATGGATCTGGCCGTGAAGGTGGATGCCGAGCTGGCCCGGCAGACCGCCCTGCTGCCCCGGCAGGAAGTCATCCGCAAGAGCCTTGGCGCCTATGGGACCATCGTGGTCTGCGATTCCCTGGAGCAGTGCGCCGCCATCGCGGACGATATCGCACCGGAGCACATGGAGCTTTGCGTCCGGGAGCCCTACGCCCTGCTGGAGCATATCCACAACGCCGGCGCCATCTTCCTGGGCGATATGAGCCCCGAACCCCTGGGCGACTACTTTGCCGGCCCGAACCATGTGCTGCCCACCAGCGGCACCGCCCGCTTCTTCTCTCCGCTGAATGTGGAGGATTTTGTCAAGAAGTCCAGCCTGATCTGCTGCTCCCGCCGCGAGCTGGAAAAGGTCGCCGATCAGGTCATCCTGCTGGCCCAATCCGAGGGACTGGATGCCCATGCCAACGCCGTGGCCATCCGCTTCGGCAAGGAGATCAGGGAATAAACCAAAGGAGCTGCCGCCATGCGCACCGCAACCGTTACCCGTACCTCCAAGGAGACCGATATCACGCTGACCGTTGATCTGGACGGCTCCGGCAAAACCGAGCTTTCCACCGGCATCGGCTTCTTTGATCATATGCTGGATGCCCTGTGCCGCTTCGGCCTGATAGATCTCACCCTCACCTGCCGGGGAGACCTGGCGGTGGATGCCCATCACTCCGTGGAGGATACGGGCATCTGCCTGGGCAAGGCCATCCGGGAGGCCTTGGGAGACCGCAGCGGCATCCGCCGGGTGGGAAGCGCCTATATGCCCATGGATGAGGCCCTGGCCTTTGCCGCGGTGGATATCAGCGGACGCCCCTACCTGGCTTTCCAGGCGGAGTTTGCCGCGCCGATGGTGGGCACCATGGACACCCAGCTGGCCGAGGAGTTCTTCCGGGCCGTCTGCGTCAATGCCGGGCTGACCGTCCATCTGCGGGTGGAGGCCGGCAGGAACGATCATCACAAGCTGGAGGCCCTGTTCAAGGCCTTCGGTCTGGCCCTGCGGGATGCCATGGAGCATGATCCCCGGGTCATCGGCGTCCGTTCCACCAAAGGGACCCTGGATTGAAGGAGGCGCGGCCATGCAGCTTTATCCTGCCATTGACCTGCTGAACGGACAGGCCGTACGCCTGCGCCAAGGCAAAAAGGAAGACGTAACCGTTTACGGCGACCCGATAGAATTAGCTCACAAGTGGCGCTCTCTGGGCGGCACCTGGCTGCATCTGGTGGATCTCGGCGCGGCGTTTGACGGCGCGACCCGGGATCTGCCGCTGATCCGCCGCATCGTCGAGGCCTTCGAAGGCCCGGTGGAGCTGGGCGGCGGCCTGCGCACCCTGGAGGACATCGCGCTCCGCATGGAAGCCGGCGTTACCCGCTGCATCATCGGCTCCGCCGCGGTGGACCATCCGGAGCTGGTACAGGAGGCCTGCCAACGCTGGCCCGGACGCATCGCCGCTGGGATCGATGCCAAGAACGGCCTGGTCGCCACCCACGGCTGGGTGGATGTTTCCCGGATCACCGCCACAGACCTGGCGCTGCAAATGAAGGTCTTCGGGGTGGACACCGTGATCTACACCGATGGCAGCCGCGACGGTATGCTGCAAGGGCCCAACGTTCCCGCTACCCGGGCGCTGGTGGAAGCCACCGGCATGAAGATCACCGGCAGCGGCGGCGTCAGCAGCATCCGGGATCTGCTGGAGCTCAAGGAGGCAGGCTGTGCCGGTGCCATTCTGGGCAAGGCCCTGTATGACGGTGCCTTCACCCTGCCCGAAGCCCTGGACGCCATCCGCTGAGAAGGAGGAAAAATACATGGATCTTTCTGCCATTCGCTTTGATGAAAAGGGCCTGGTGCCTGCCATTGCCCAGGATGCCCATACCGGCGCGGTGTTGATGCTGGCCTATATGAACGCCGAAAGCCTGCGTCTGACCCTGGAGACCGGCTACGCCACCTATTTCAGCCGCAGCCGTCAACAGCTTTGGCGCAAGGGGGAAAGCAGCGGCCATATCCAGAAGGTGCTTTCCCTGCGCTATGACTGCGATGGGGATGCCATCCTGATGCAGGTGGAACAGACCGGCCCCGCCTGCCATACCGGCGCCTACAGCTGCTTCTTCAACGAAATGACCGATGTGGAGCCTGAAGATCTGCCCGCCACCGCCCAGATCCTTCAGCAGGATTACGACACCATCACGGACCGCAGCATCCATCCCCAGGAGGGCAGCTACACCAATTACCTGCTGGACAAGGGCGTGGAGAAGATCTGCAAGAAGGTGGGCGAAGAGGCCAGCGAGCTGATCATCGCCGCTATGAAGAACAACAAGGAAGAGGTCACCTATGAGGCCGCCGACCTGCTCTATCACATGCTCGTGCTGCTGTTCCATCAGGAAGTGAAGCCTGAGGATGTGTGGGAAGAGCTGAAGCGCCGCCAATAATTCCCCCACAATAAAAAGCACCTCGCAGGAGGTGCTTTTTGTTGTGGATCTTATTGCGGGGTCAGCAGCAGATGCAGCGTATTGCCCGTATTATCCGGAACATACACATTGGTGATCTCGGTGGGGTATTCCACCACCACACAGCCCGTTTCCGGATCGTAGGAAAGCGGCTCACTCATCACGCCCACACCGGTCGTCAGGTAGATGCCCTCGTAGTTGATGCCGGAGTCGGCGTCCTCCAGGTACAGCACCAGGGTGTGGTCCTTCAGCTCCGAGGCCAGCACCTTCGGCGCGCTGTTGTCCACCATGCCCACCTCATACTCAATGGTGGTCTCCTGGCGGTTCACCAGGGTCACGCTGAGGGTCAGGGTCCCGTTGGCAGAGGGCTGCACCACATAATGATTGGCAGACACCTCATAGATCGGTACGTTTTTTCCGTTGATGACGGCATTGATCCGGCGGATCGGCAGCAGCGTCGTGATATCCGCCAGCAGCGTCTGATTGTCCGTATCCTGGGTGATATCGATCTTGGCTGGAATAAACAGCAGCGGCAGGAACACAAAGAGCATCATCATCAGGATCAGGATGGTCTTCTGCAGGGCGTAGCGTTCCTTGCGATAGTTGCTGTAGGAGGAAAGGATCTCCAGCGGAACCGTGTTGTGCTCCAGCTTGCAGGCGTCGAACACGTTGTCCAGCATCTGCTGGGCCGTAGCCAGCTCCAGCTGCGGCTCATCGTTTTTCTTTTTTCCCGGAAGCTTCATGCCTTTCCTCCTTTCCCCTGACCGTCAATGGTCTTGCGCAGACGGCTGATGCCGCTGTTCATATAGCGCTTGACCGTGCTTCGGCTGATCTCCATCAACCGCGCGATCTCATCGATCTTCATGTTCCGATAATACCGCAGCAGGATCACCTGGGATTCGGTGAAGGGCAGGTTCATCACCTGATGCAGCAGGTATTCCCGGGAATCGATGGTGATGACCTCATTCTCCGGGGAGGCATTCGGGCCGGTGGCTTCCCGGTTGATCAGGGCCTCCTCCCCGATCAGCTGGCTGCCGGTGTTGTTCTGCTGCATCCGGTAGCAGATGCGGAAGTTGATCTGGTTCAGCCAGGCGATGACCAGCATGGGATCCCGCAGTTTGTTCAGGTTGCGCAGCGCGGTGATGTAGGTCTCCTGCACCGCGTCCTGGGCGGCGTAGATATCCTTCAGGTAGTTGCAGGCAAAGCGGTACTGATTCTGATAGGTTGCCATGTAAAGCTCGGCAAAGGCGTCGCTGTCCCCTGCCTGAGCCTGACGAACAAGCTCCGCGATATAGTTGAAGTCCAATACGGCCATTCCGGACAGCGCCTCCTTTCCGTTGAATTATCATAGAGGTTTCGCGCCTGAGGGCGCGACCAAAGGGCTTTCCGGTCGCCCTTTGGAAACCTTCGGGGCATCATTGGACCGGCATCAGAACCGGTTGTCGTGCATGCGCTGATTGGCCAGCGCGATCAGCTGGTTGATATTGGAGATGGTGGACTCGCTGAAGGCTTTGCCCCAGGTCAGTTCCACATAGACCGCGTTGTCGCGGCAGTTATGCTCATGGATGCGCTGCTGCACCCGGTCCGTGAAGATGCTCAGCTTCTCCTCGGAGCATTCCTCAAACAGGGCCAGGAAGCAGGTGCCGCCGTTGCGTCCCACAAAGCACAGGTCCCGGGCAGCCTCCTTCAGGATATCCGATACCTGACGCAGCTGCAGGTTGCCTTCCATGCGGCTGTATTTCTCATTGATGGCCTTCAGGTTGACAATGTCCAGCATGATGCAGCCGATGGTGGGCGGCAGGGTCTTGTCGATATACTGGTTGATGATCTCGTCGCAGCTGTTGCGGTTCGGCAGGCCGGCCACCGTATCGGTCCGTCCGGTGATGCGGCGGTCCGCCAGAGCGATCAGCTGGGTGATGGAAGTCACGTCGGGCCCCTCGTTGAAAGCACAGCCGGAGCGGAACTCGATGGCCGCGCCCTCGCCATGCAGGTTCGCCAGCTCTGTCTTCTGGCTCACACGCGTCAGGAAGACGTTGATCTTGTTCTCATTGCAATCCTCAAACAGGGCCATGAACTTGTTTCCGCCGTTGCGTCCCACAAAGCACAGGCCCACAGAGGAAGCATTCAGGATATCGGAGAAGCCCAGGATGGCCGCGTTGCCCTGCACCCGTCCATAGGTCAGGTTGATGGACTGGATGTTGGAGATCTCCAGCATCACGCAGCCCACGGTGGGCGGCAGCGGCTTGTTGAAATATTTCTCGATCATGGTGTCGCAGCTGAAACGGTTGGCAATGCCCGCCACATGATCGTTATAAACAGCGTAGTCCAGCTCGCGGTAATCCTTCTTGAAGGAGGAATTGGTCTTCAGGTCAATAAAGATGAAGATAAAGGACAGCAGCAGAGAAAGCCACAGCAAAATGCACAGGATCCGCACCGAGGGATCCCGCCCCACCATCTGATAAAGCGCCTGATCCGTAAACAGCACGGCCAGCGCGGCAATGGTGATCACGACGGAAAGGATCAGCTGGAAGGTCTTCAGCCCTTCAAACTTCTTTTTCAAGCGCACTCCCCGCTTTCAATGCATAAATATACATATGCATTATAGTACAAAGGCCCCGGTTTGAAAAGACGGTTCACCAAAAAAAACCGCCATTTGTTATTTGTCTTTAACATTTTTCCGGTCTGCTCTTGCTTTGTTTGGATTTCAATGCTATCATTCCGTTTGCACGCTTTTTCCGGAGGGATCTTCTGATGCGTTCACGCTCCCCTGTTCTCGCGGCCCTGCGCGCCGCGTTTCCCCATTCCATTCCGGTGCTGACCGGCTTCGGTTTTCTGGGGCTGGCCTACGGCATCTATATGAATGTTCATGGCTTCAGCTTTATCTATCCGCTGATGATCAGCCTCATCGTGTTCGGCGGCTCCCTGCAGTTCGTGATGGTCACGCTGCTGCTGTCCTCCTTTGCGCCGGTGGCAGCCTTCCTGATGGCCCTGCTCATCCAGGCCCGGCACCTGTTCTACGGGCTGGCCATGCTCGAGCGCTATCGTGGCTTGGGCTGGAAGCGTTTCTTCCTGATCTTCGGCCTGTGCGATGAGACCTTCTCCATCACCTGCAGCACCGATGCTCCCGAGGGCATCGACAAAGGCTGGTTCATGCTCTGGATCACCTGGCTGGACCAGTTCTACTGGATCACCGCCAGCACCCTGGGCGGCATCCTCGGCTCCGTGCTGCCCTTCGATACCAATGGGCTGGACTTCGTGATGACCGCCATGTTCGTGGTCATCTTCCTGAACCAGTGGCTGAAGGATAAGCAGCACACCCCCGCCTGGATCGGCCTGGGCTGTTCCGTGCTGTGCCTGCTGATCTTCGGGGCGGACAGCTTCATCGTGCCCACCATGCTGTGCATCCTGCTGCTGCTCATGCTCTTCCGCAAGCCCATTGAAAAGGGGGCTGACCTGACATGACCGTTACCCAGCAGATCATCACCATCCTGCTGTGCGTTGCCGCCACCATGCTCACCCGCTTTTTGCCCTTCCTGGTCTTTTCCTCCAAAAGGCAGACGCCGGCCGCCATCACCTACCTGGGCAAGGTGCTGCCCGCCGCCATCTTCGGCATGCTGGTGGTCTACTGCCTGAAGGATGTTTCCATCCTCACAGGCAGCCATGGTCTCCCGGAGCTGATGGCCATCCTGATCACGATCGGGCTGCATCTCTGGCGCCGCCAGACCCTGCTTTCCATCGCGGTCGGTACAATCAGCTATATGCTGCTCATCCAATTTGTTTTCTGATTCACCCTTGACAAACGGCCCCGTCAAGCATATGATGCAATAGGATTCATTCGCAAAGGAGAGATTTGTTTTATGGCAGAACTGACGATGGACAAGCTGATGGCTCTGTGCAAGAACCGCGGCTTTATTTTTGCAGGCAGCGAGATCTATGGCGGCCTGGCCAACATGTGGGACTACGGTCCCCTGGGCGTGGAATTCAAGAACAATGTGAAAAAGGCCTGGTGGCAGAAGTTCGTCCAGGAGAGCAAGTACAACACCGGCCTGGACTCCGCCATCCTGATGAACCGCGAGGTGTGGGTGGCCAGCGGCCATGTGGGCGGCTTCAACGATCCGCTGATGGACTGCCGTGCCTGCAAGGCCCGTCACCGTGCCGACAAGCTGATCGAGGATTTCACCAAGGGTGAGATCACCGGCGACGGCTGGAGCAACGCGGAGCTGGAGAAGTACATTGCCGAGCATGATATCGTATGTCCCCGCTGCGGCAAGAAGGACTTCACCCCCATCCGCCAGTTCAACCTGATGTTCAAGACCTACTCCGATATCATGGAGTCCGCGGGCAGCGAGATCTATCTGCGTCCCGAGACCGCCCAGGGTATCTTTGTGAACTTCCAGAATGTGATGCGCACCACCCGCAAGAAGCTGCCCGCCGGCATTGCCCAGATCGGCAAGAGCTTCCGCAATGAGATCACCCCCGGCAACTTCATCTTCCGTGTGCGCGAGTTCGAGCAGATGGAGCTGGAGTTCTTCTGCAAGCCCGGCGATGATCTGGAGTGGTTCAACTACTGGCGCACCTTCTGCCATGAGTGGCTGCTGAGCCTGGGCATCAAGGACGAGGACCTGCGTCTGCGCGATCATGAGCCCGAGAAGCTGGCCTTCTACAGCAAGGCCACCACCGACTTTGAGTACAAGTTCCCCTTCGGCTGGGGCGAGCTGTGGGGCGTGGCCGACCGTACCGACTATGACCTGACCCAGCACCAGAACCACTCCGGCAAGAGCATGGAGTACCTGGACCCCACCACCAATGAAAAGTTCATCCCCTACTGCATCGAGCCCTCCCTGGGCGTGGACCGTGCCGTGCTGGCCTTCCTGTGCAACGCCTATGAGGAAGAGGACCTGGGTGAGGGCAAGCAGCGCACCGTGCTGCATCTGCATCCTGCCCTGGCACCCTATAAGGCCGCGGTGCTGCCCCTGCAGAAGAAGCAGCTGGGCGGCCTGGCCTCCGAGATCCACGAGCAGCTGGCCAAGTACTTCCCCGTGGACTACGACGAGACCGGCTCCATCGGCAAGCGCTATGCCCGCGAGGATGAGATCGGCACGCCCTTCTGCATCTGCGTGGATTTCGACACCGCCGACGAGGCTTCTCCCAACTACAACACCGTCACCATCCGCGATCGCGACACCATGCAGCAGGAGCGCGTGGCCGTGGCCGATCTGCGCAGCTACATCGAAGAGCGTATGCGCTTCTGATTAGAAACAGGATTGCCCCGAAGGTTTCCAAAGGGCGATCGGAAAGCCCTTTGGTCGCTTGCGTCAGCAAGCGAAATCTTCTCACCACTACAAAAGGATCGCCTTCCGAACAGGAGACGATCCTTTTTTGCTGCGCTTTTCAGCCGGTGATCCGCATACCGTTGACTTCCACTTCGCCATCCGCCAGCACCAGGATGTAATACTTGCCGTCGATCATCCGGGTCTGCACCAGGTCGCTGTGGTCCGGGTCCACCCGGATGGATACGCTGGGCGTGTTCACCTTGAACTCCTTGGGCGTGACCATGTTCACCGCCGCGATCTCCGCGTGCTCGCCGAAGGTCTCATCAAAGCGCTCCCCGAAGGCCTCCGCCTTTTCGCCGGAAACACCGCTCTCCTCCAGGACCTTCTTCACCGCGGCCTTGCCCAGGGTCAGGGGCTCCGCTTCCTTGTCTGCCTTCTGCTCCTCGATCATGCCGGAGATGGTCTCATGCACCGTCTGCACCACATCCATGCTGCATTCGTTCTCCAGGCTCTCCTGCAGGATGGCCTGGAAGCTTTTCTTCTGCTCCCGGGCCGTCATCTGGGGCTCCGTATTGAAGATCTCCTCCACAAAGCCCTCATGCACGTCGCCTGGGTCCTTCGTATAATACAGCGCCCGGTTCACGTTGGTGCTGCGCTCCTCATAGGCCGGGAACATAAAGCCCAGCTCCGGCGCGCCCACCGTCCAGGCACCGGCCCGGGAGGAGAAATCCCCCTTGGCCTCATCATAGGTCAGGGTCGCCTTGCTCTGCTTCACCGGGCACACGCAGCACAGGATGTAGCTGAACACATCCGTGGAGCGTTCCCGGTCGATCTCGCCGTTGCCGTCCCGGAAGGGCACGTCGTAGCCGTCATGCATCAGCAGCACCAGGCGATTGCCGGCGGCCTGCATCTCCTCCACCGACTGGGTCGCGTTGCCGCCCTCATTCAGCAGCCAGTTCACGATATGCTGACTGAATACGCCCAGCGCCAGATCATCCTTCAGGGCGGAGGTGTACAGCTTGTTCAGCAGGGCATACTCGTCGCTGTTCTCGATCTGGTCCTGGGTGAAGTCCATCATCAGCAGGTTCTGTTCAAAGCTGCCGGATAGCACCTTTTTGAACAGGGCCATGTACTTTTCGCATTCGTCCTGGGAGAGCATGCCCACCGGGCTGGTGAACTGGCTGATGATGTGTCCGTCCGATGAAAAATAGAAGCCCTGGATCACCGTCGGATTGCGGTGGTCGGGGTTCAGCCTGCGCTTGATTTCCGAAAGGTCCCTTGTATTCATAGCTGCTCCTTGTCTTTTACTTTTTACTGTCCCGCTCCGCCAGATAGGCCTGCTGCCCCTCCGCAAAGGCGTCATGGCCGTAACAGTCAATGGCCACCACCAGCGGCAGATCCTTCAGCATCAGGCGCTTCACGGATTCCGGGCCCAGGTCGTCCCAGGCGATCACCTCGCAGGAGGTGACGCACTCCGCCATCAGGGCCGCCGCGCCGCCCACCGCCGCAAAATACACCGCGGGATATTGCTGCATGGCCTCGATGACCGCCCGGCTGCGTCCGCCCTTGCCGATCATGCCCCGCAGCCCATGGCTCAGCAGCGTAGGCGTGCTGGCATCCATGCGGGTAGAGGTCGTGGGGCCGATGGAACCGATGGGCTTCCCCGCGGGCGTCGGCGTGGGGCCGGCGTAGTAGATCACATTGCCCTCCAGCTCCAGGGGCAGAGGCGTTCCGTTCTTCAGGCAGTCCATCATACGCAGATGGGCCGCGTCCCGGGCCGTATAGACCACACCACTGAGCAGCACATGCTCTCCGGCATGGAGTTCCTTCACGTCCTGCTCCGTCAGGGGCGCTGTCAGTTGTTTCATGAGCTTACCCTCCTTACAGCACCGTGGTCTTGTGCCGGGTCACATGGCAGCTGACATTCACAGCCACCGGCAGGCCGGCAATATGGGTCGGACCCTGCAGGATGTGCAGTCCCAGGCAGGTGGTGCGCCCGCCAAAGCCCTGGGGACCGATGCCTGTCTCGTTCACGGCCGCCAGCAGCTCCCGCTCCAGGTCCGCATAGTAAGCATCCGGGTTATGCTCATACAGCGGCAGCATCAGGGCCTCCTTGGCCATTTCCGCCACACGCTCAAAATCACCGCCGAGGCCAATGCCCAGGATCATAGGCGGGCAGGGATTGGCGCCCGCCAGGCGCACCGTTTCCAGCACAAAGTTCTTCACACCCTCTACACCCTGAGCCGGCGTCAGCATCTTCAGGCGGCTCATGTTCTCACTGCCAAAGCCCTTGGGGGCCACCGTCAGCGTCACCCGGTCCCCGGGTACCAGGCGGGTGTGGATGATGGCCGGGGTATTGTCCCCGGTATTCACCCGGCGCAGGGGATCCCCCACCACGCTCTTGCGCAGCAGGCCCTGCACATAGCCGGCATGGACGCCCGCGTGCACCGCCGTTTCAAAGTCCCCGACGATATGCACCTCCTGGCCGATCTCCGCAAAGACGATGGCCATGCCCGTATCCTGACAGACCGGCATGCAGGTGGTGCGGGCAATGCCCTCGTTGCGGATCAGGATATCCAGCATGTCCTGTGCCGGCGCGAAGGGCTCCTCCCTGCGGGCCTCCCGCAGCGCATCCGCCACATCCTCCGGCAGATTGCGGTTGGCGCTGATGCACAGATCCCGAATGGCCGTGGTTATGGCTTCCGCCGTGATCTCTCTCATTCTTCATCCATCTCCGTAAACATTCGTTTCAGGCGCAGAGCCGCCGCCTTCACGGCATTCTTCTTCTGCCCCTGGTCCGTCAATGCGGACTGCGCCTCCCGCAGCGTCAGGCCGGTGGTCATCAGCTCCGTCAGCTGCGCCTCCAGTGAGCCGGTTACCGTTTCCTTCTCAGGCTCCGGCTTCAGCACCTGATGGAAGTCCAGCACCAGGCAATATTCGCCCTTCTCCGCCTTGGGATTCTCCTTCAGCGCCGCCAGCACCTCCGCTGCGGTGCCGTGCAGCGTTTTCTCATGCAGCTTGGTCAGATCGCAGGAGGCGGAGAGCCGCGTTTCCGGCAGCACCTCGGCGATCGTCTCCGCCAGCTCGATCACCCGGTAGGGGGATTCATGCACGATGGCCACGGGCAGCTGCTGCGACATCTGCAGGAGCTTTTCCCGCAGTTCCTTTTTCTCCCGGGGCAGGAAGCCGTAGAAGGCCCACTCCCGGGCATCAAAGCCGCTGACCGACAGCGCGCTGACCCCCGCGCAGCAGCCGGGGATCGGCAGCACCTCTATGCCCCGCTCCACCGCCGCCTTCACCAAAGCGTAGCCGGGGTCGGAAACGCAGGGCGTACCGGCATCGGTGGTGATGGCCACGTCGATGCCCTCGTTCAGCATCCTTTCCGCCAGGAAATCTCCCTTGGTGTCCTCGTTGTGCTGGTGGCAGCTGGTCAGCGGCGTATGGATATCAAACACCTGGCACAGCTTCATGGTCACCCGGGTATCCTCCGCCGCGATCAGCTGCACCTTTTTAAGGGTCTCGATGGCCCGGGGGCTCATGTCCTGCAGGTTTCCGATGGGAGTCGCAACAACATACAGCGTCGGCATCAGGCTTCCTCCAGCTTCTCGCAGACCCGCAGCTTGGCGCTCCGGGCTCTGGGATTGCGTTCGATCTCCGCTTCACTGGGAGCAACGGCGCCCCTGGCCAGGATGCGCACCTTCGGCTTTTTGCCGCAGACGCACACCGGCATTTTCGGCGGACAGGTGCAGGGATTCTGCAGCCTCTGGAAGCACCGCTTCACAATGCGGTCCTCCAGGCTATGGAAGGTGATGACCAGCAGCCTTCCGCCGGGCTTCAGACAGTCCACGAAGTCGCACAGGGCCTGATCCAGCGGATCCAGCTCATCATTCACCGCGATGCGGATGGCCTGGAAGGTCCGGCGGGCCGGATGTCCGTCCTCCTTGCGGCGCACTGCCTTGGGAATGGCGGCATCCACCGCGTGTACCAGGTCAAAGGTGGTCTCCATGGGCTTCTTTTCCCGGTGCTCGCAGATGATGTGCGCCACCCGGGCTGCCCATTTCTCCTCGCCGTACTCCCGGATGATCCGGCACAGCTCGGCTTCGTCCGCAGTGTTCAGCAGCTCCGCCGCCGTCATGCCCCGGGAGGTATCCATGCGCATATCCAGCGGCGCGTCCTCATGATAGGAAAAGCCCCGGGCGCCTTCATCCAGCTGCGGGCTGGAGACGCCCAGATCCAGCAGCACCCCGTCCAGCAGCGGCGCCCCGGCTTCCTCCAGCAATTGCCTGCCGTCATGGAAATTACCATGCAGCGCCCGGAACCCCGGATAGTCCTTCAGGCGCTCCGAAGCCGCCGCGATGGCGTTCAGGTCCCGGTCGATCCCATAGAGAGAGGCCGTCCCGCCGCTCAGCTTCAGGATGCCGCTGCTGTGTCCGCCGCCGCCCAGGGTACCGTCACAATAGCATCCGTCCGGCTGCGGATCCATCCACAGCATGACCTCGTTATACAGCACCGGTTCATGGATAAATGCCATGTTTTTTCCCTTTCCAATGTTTCCTTGCTGTAAAAGGATTTCGCGCCTGCGGGCGCGACCAAAGGGCTTTCCGATCGCCCTTTGGAAACCTTCGGACACCCCTTTAATGATATGAATGGCTTATCGCCAGGGCATGCCCAGCAGGGTCCGCAGTTCTCCGGCAAAGTACAGGGAACCGCAGGCGATGATCACACCGTCCCGCTCCGCCTGTCTGATCCGGGCCAGCCGCAGCCCTTCCTCCAGGGAGGAGGCCACCGTCACCCGCAGTCCCTTGCCCCGCAGCAGATCGGCATATTCCTCCGCCCGCATGGCGCGATGGCTGTCCGGTGTCACCGTGATGGCCTCATCCGCCAGGGAAGCCAAGCCGCTCAGCATGTCCTCGCTCAGCTTCTCACTCAGCACTCCCGTCAACAGGATGCGCGGCGTATCCTGAAGATGGCCGTTCACATAGACAGAGAGCGCGTGGATGCCATGCCCGTTATGGGCACCGTCCAGCAGCAGATCGCCGCACCACTCCAGGCGCGCCGGCCACACCGTATGGGCCAAGCCCTCACGGACCGCCTCATCCGGAAGGCGGAAGCCCTGCCTGCGCAGCTCCTCCACCACGGCCAGCACCATCATGGCGTTGATCACCTGATGCTCTCCCGGCAGCGCGATCCGCACCCTTTCCCAGCGCTCCTCCAGCCGGTAGGTCGCCACGGAGCCGTGGAGCTGGCACCGGGCTTCCAGCAGATTGGAGTTCCTCAGCTGGCGCAGGGGAGCATTCACCGCCGCAGCCGTCCGGGCAAAGACCGCTTCCACCTCCGGGTCGGCGGGTGAACAGATCACCGGCGTTTCCGGCTTGATGATCCCTGCCTTCACAGACGCGATCTCCGGGGTGGTGTTGCCCAGGATGTTCATGTGATCCAGCCCGATGGACGCGATCACGCTGACCCGGGGCTGAAGCACATTGGTGGGATCCTCCCGGCCGCCCAAACCGACCTACGCCACCACCACATCCACCAGCTCCCGCTGGAAAGCATGCAGCGCCAGGGCCGTGCCGTGCTCGAAGGGCGTAGGATGGATCCCCTCCTCCGCCAGCTGCTCCGCCGTTTCCAGCACGTCACCGCCGTAGAGGGACAGCTGCGCGTCCGTCAGCGGAACACCGCCGATGCGAATGCGCTCATGGTAGGATTGCAGGAACGGAGAGGTGTACAGTCCGGTCCGATAGCCCGCATGGCGCAGAATGCTCTCCAGCATGGCGCAGATGCTGCCCTTGCCGTTGGTCCCGGCCACATGGATGGTGGGGCGGTTATAGCCCGGCTCCAGGCACTCCAGCAGCCGCCGTGTATTGCGGAGTCCCTGCTTGTCCCCGGTGCCATAGCTGCCATGGATGCCCGCGATCACGCTTTCCGCATCCCATTGTTTATGGGGCATACCCTACTCCAGTCAGCCGCCGGGAGAGTATTTTCTCCCCCGGCGGCATTCGTCGTTTTGATTGAAATACTTTCAAAGGTTTTCGCGCCTGCAGGCGCGACCAAAGGGCTTTCCGATCGCCCTTTGGAAACCTTCGGCCGGCTTCCTTCTATGTATTATTGTTCTTCCTTCAGCTCGGCGATGCGCTTCTCCAGCGTTTCCGCCTTCAGCTTGTTGGCCGCCAGCTTTTCCTTCTCCTGCTCCACCAGAGCGGCAGGAGCCTTGCTGACAAAGCCGGCATTGTTCAGCTTGCCCTCGGCGCGGGCGATCTCCTTGTGGATGTTGTCCAGCTCCTTGGTCAGGCGGGCGATCTCCTTCTCGAAATCCACCAGATCGCCCAGGGGGATATACAGCGTACCGGCCTTGGTCACGGCGCTCACCGTCTTTTCGGTGATCTCCGCGGCGGAGGCCAGGATGTGGCTCTCGGAGGCCCAGGCCAGGCGCTGGAAGAAGATGGCAGAATCCGCCAGGATGTCCGCCCACCCCTCCTGCGGCAGCAGCATCAGGCGGGTCCGCTTGCCGACCGCCACGTTCATCTCCGCGCGCAGGTTACGGACGGAGCGGATGATCTCCATCACGCCCTCCATCTGTGCCGCTTCCGTGGGGAAGTCGTAGGCAGGCACGGTCTCGGGCCAGGCCTTCAGCATCAGGAAGCCCTCCGTGCCGGGCAGATACTTATAGACCGCCTCAGTCAGGAAAGGCATGAAGGGATGCAGCAGCTTCAACAGCCCCTCCAGCACATACAGCAGCACGGCCTGGGCGTTGTTCCTCGCCTGCTCGTCCTCGGAGGTCAGGCGGCCCTTGGCCATCTCGATGTACCAGTCGCAGAACTCGCTCCAGGCGAAGTCATACGCGCGGGTGGCGCTCAGGCCGAAATCGCCCTCGTCATTATGGGCGGAGATGTCCCGCACCGCCTCCTGGAAGCGGCTCAGGATCCACTTGTCCGCCATGGTCAGCTGTGCCGGATCGATCGCGTGGCGCTCGGTCACATTCATCAGCACAAAGCGGCTGGCGTTCCAGATCTTGTTGGCAAAGTTGCGGGCCGCTTCCACCTTGGCGGTGCTGTAACGGGTATCGTTGCCCGGACTGACGCCCATCAGCAGGCTGAAGCGCAGGGCGTCCGCGCCATACTGATCGATGACCTCCAGCGGATCCACGCCGTTGCCAAGGGATTTGCTCATCTTGCGGCCCAGCTCATCGCGCACCAGACCGTGGATCAACACAGTCTCGAAGGGCGTCTCGCCCATCTGCTCGATGGAGGAGAAGATCATGCGGGCCACCCAGAAGAAGATGATATCATAGCCCGTTACCAGCATGGTGGTGGGATAGAAGTACTTCAAGTCCTCGGTGTTGTCCGGCCAGCCCAGCGTGGAGAAGGGCCACAGGGCGGAGGAGAACCAGGTGTCCAGCACGTCCTCATCCTGCTTCACATGGCTGCCGCCGCACTTCGGGCAGGTGCACACATCCGTCCGGCTGACGGTGGTCTCACCGCAGTCGTCGCAATACCATGCGGGAATGCGATGGCCCCACCACAGGTGACGGGAGATGCACCAGTCGCGGATGTTTTCCATCCAGTTGTAATAGGTTTTGGCAAAGCGCTCCGGCACGAATTTGGTCTTGCCGCTGCGCACCGCCTCTATGGCAGGCTCCGCCAGAGGGGCCATCTTCACGAACCACTGCTTGCTTACCATGGGCTCCACGGTGGTATGGCAGCGGTAGCAGGTGCCCACCTCATGCTTCAGGGGCTCCACGCTCTTCAGCGCGCCGATGGCCTCCAGATCCGCCACGATAGCCTTGCGGGCCGCGGCGGTGGTCATACCGGCATACTTGCCGCAGTCCAGCACCTCGGGCTCATTCACGGCCGCCTTCCCGCTGGCAAACAGCTCATCCACTGCCGCCTTGTCCGCCGCGCCGGTCATGTGGCCGTCCAGGGTAAACACGCGCACGATGGGCAGGTTGTGGCGCTGGCCCACCTCATAGTCGTTCGGGTCATGGGCCGGGGTAATCTTCACCACGCCGGTGCCCTTTTCCATGTCCGCGTGATCATCACAGACGATGGGGATCTCCTTGTTCAGCAGGGGCAGGATCACATGGCAGCCGTGCAGATGGGCATAGCGCTCATCGGCGGCGTTGATGGCCACGGCGGTATCGCCCAGCATAGTCTCCGGACGGGTGGTGGCCAGCTCCAGCTGCTCACCGGTCTCCTTGACCGTATACAGCAGGTGCCAGAAATGGCCGTCCTGCTCCTCGTACTCCACCTCCGCGTCGCTCAGGGAGGTCACGCAGCAGGGGCACCAGTTCACCATGCGGTTGCCGCGATAGATCAGGTTCTTCTCGCACAGGCGGCAGAACACCTCGCGCACAGCCTTGCTGCAGCCCTCATCCATGGTGAAGCGCTCACGGCTCCAGTCGCAGCTGGTGCCCATGCGGCGCTGCTGCGTGGTAATGCGTCCGCCGTACTCGGCCTTCCACTCCCAGGCGCGCTTCAGGAAGCCCTCACGGCCCAGGTCGTCCTTGGTCAGGCCTTCCTTGCGCATGGCGTCCACGATCTTGACCTCCGTGGCAATGGCCGCGTGGTCCGTGCCGGGCAGCCACAGGGTGGGGTCGCCCTTCATGCGGTGGTAGCGGGTGGCGGCATCCTGCAGGGTACAGTCCATGGCATGACCCATGTGCAGCTGGCCGGTGATGTTGGGCGGCGGCATCACGATGGTAAAGGGCTTCTTGCCTTCCACGCGATGAGCCACAAAGCAGCCGGATTCCTCCCAGGCCTTGTAGATATCAGCTTCGATGGCTTGCGGATTGAACTTCGTATCCATCTGCTGGGCAGCGTTCTCCATCTTTCTCAACCTCTCGTATTGATTTCGCGCCTGCGGGCGCGACCAAAGGGCTTTCCGATCGCCCTTTGGAAACCTTCGGACTCACGATTGTAAGAGACAAAAGCAGCCCCATCCCGAAGGACGGAGCTGCTCCGTGGTACCACCTTGTTTCGCAAACAGGAAAGTTTGCCTCTGTGCACGATAACGGATGCGACCGGCCGGGCTGAGACCATGATGCATGGTGTTCACCCGACTCTCTGTGAAGCGACCTTCTCCGTGTTTTCGGGAGGCAGCCTCTCAGCCGATGAGCCGCCCTCTCTGACCGTACCGCACAGATACTCCTCTTCCCAATTGCGAGCGTGGTATTTCATTTCGCGTCAATTACGCGTTCTTCTTTTCTTCATCCACCACAACGACCTGCTTGCCGTTGTAGTAGCCGCAGTTCTTGCAAACGCGGTGAGCCAGCTTCATCTCGTGGCACTGGGGGCACTCAACGATGCCGGGCAGCGTCAGCTTCCAGTTGGCCTGACGGCTGTGCTTGCGAGCCTTGGAAATTTTTCCCTTCGGAAGAGCCATGATTACACCTCCTCATCCATTGTCCCCACTGTATCAGCGTGGGGTATCGGACAGCAGATACATCTACAGTCCTTAAGCTTCAGGGTTCTCCCCATCGCTGGACTGTTGATCCAGCAGCTGCCTTAATCCCGCAAAAGGATGCTGCGTTTGCGGCGCTTCATCCTCGCGGTACAGGCTGACATCATCATCAGGTCCCGCATACGCGCCCAGGCCCTCGCAATCCTCCTTGCAGAGGAACCGCATGGGCAGGGCCAGCACGGTAAAGGTCATCAGCAGCTTATCCAGATCCACGAGATATCCATCATAGGTGAAGATCTCGTCGTCCTCCGGATCGCCTCCGCGGACAAACGTCTCGCGGAAGGAATTGGTGATGACTGCCTGTGCCGGGGCCAGACAATTGGCGCAACGGCTGTGAGCAACGACCTGCAAGCTGCCCTCCACTGTCACCGAACCGTCCTCCAGGGTAGAAAAGACGCCTTTTACCTCGATGTCATCAAAGGTAATCAGCTCCCCGCCCATCTCCAGATTGGCCATGGCCTGCCTCTCCGAGAAAGCGTACTCCTGTCCCGGGGTACGAAGCGCAGCAGATACGTCCAGCTTCATGCCTTCACTCCTTCGTCCGTATAACCACATGAAATTATAGACCGGTTTGCCCGTTTTGTCAACAAGATTTTACGTTTCAAAACCCGCGCGGCGCGGTCTGTTCGCGAAAAAAACACACGCTTCACAGAATTGTTAACTCTTGCCGCGAAGGCTTCATTTCCGCTCCCACTCGATGGGATTGGTGGTGTCGCGCCCATCGTAGCACTCGGCAAAGAGGCCCGCGGTGGAGTGCCGCTCCCCTGCCGCGTACAGGTGGCTGATGTCGCCCAGCTGATAGCAGCGGAAGGACACCTCGCCCGGCGCCCGCTCCTCGGTCACCAGGGTGGTCACGGAGGAGGGCTGCATGCAGAAGCAGTGCCACAGGGGCATCGGGGAAACGCCCACCAGATGGGCCAGCATGGCGCTGCCCACGCCAAAGTGGCAGAAGAACATCAGCGTGTCCTTCTTGTTCTGCTCGCAGCGCCAGAGGTCGCCCTCCAGCCGGTAGCCATGCCGGGCCAGCACCTCATCCACGCCGTCGCAGGTCTCTTTCCAGATCTGCTCCACATTGCCGCCTTTGAAGAGGTCGCTCTTTGCCCACTGCTCCTCATGGAACATCTCGGGACGGCCATGCCACTGCTCCTTGTGGTAGTCCCAGCAGATGCGCTCCCTGCCGTAGTATTCATCAAAGGAGCGGCCCCGGAACTCCTGCAGCCACGGCAGCGTCTCGGCGGTGCGGTTCAGCTTCTTCAGGGTATAGGAAGCCGTCTCCCGGGCCCGGCCCAGGGGAGACTGATAGATAGCAGTGATGTCCGGCACCTTCACCAGGCGTTGGGAAAGCAGCTCCGCCTCCACCTTTCCCTTGACGGTCAGGCTGTCAATGCTGTAGTCCGGCTCCGCGTGGCGAATGATCATAATACGCACGGTTCATTTCCTCCATTGTTATTCGATGATCTGCATACCCTGGGTATATATCAGCCCCGGCCGCGTGCCCACACCCAGTGCCCACAGATCCCAGGCGCTGCGTTCCAATTCCCAGGTCGGGTCGTTTTCCGGCAGCCGCGAAGCTTTGGTGATCAGCGGCAGACCGCCCTGCTCCATTTCCCGCAGCACGGGGGCTGACTCCTTCCTGAAGCCCAGCAGCCAGGCAGCCTGGGGCAGCGTCTCTTCACTGAGCAGCACATCCGTCATGCCCAGCAGCGCGTGGGTCGCCAGCCGCGAAAGCCGGGTATAAGGATAGCGGCGCGTTTTTGCCCGCTGCAGCAGCTCCTGCCGGGTATTCGTCTCCGTGGCCGCATGCTTCAGGCGGTTCTCAATGCCCTCGGACAGATCGGGCAGGCTCTCCCATTCCTCATTCGTCAGGATGCGCAGCCTGTACAGCAGCACGGGATCCAACGCTTCCGGACGATGCAGTTTTCCGTCCAGGACCGCTTGCCGCACCTCCCGCCAGGCTGCGGGCGGCATGGAGCGTTCAACCGAGTTCCAATCCCCGCGAAGCATCGCGCCGCGCACCGCGGAAGCGGATGGCATCGTTTCGACCATGGTCGCGTGATAATCCCCTTGGCGCTGTACAGGCACGATCTCCATGTCCCTGCCCAGCCGGTGCATAGCCCGCAGGTAGGACACCGCCAGCAGGTTGTTGGGGCAGTTCAGCATCTGTGCGCCCTCCGGCATCAGCAGCTCCATGGCGGCCGCTACCGCCGAGGGGTAGGATGCCCCCGCGTCCAGTCTGCCGTGGATGCAGGCCAGCATCGCCGGAGAGGGCATCTCCAGCGCCAGTGCCGTCCGCCGCAGCAGCGCCTCATCAGCCGTTTCGCAGCCGAAGCTCAGCGCTGTGCAGCCCACCCCCTGCAGGATGCGGATCGCCCCCAGCGCGAAATGCTCCGCGTCCCGGACTGCCCACAGTACCGGCAGGGCCAGCACGGCATCCGCCCCGGCCTCCAGCGCCGCCCGCACGCGTACCGCCGATGGCAGGATGGCCGCGTCTCCCCGCTGGGTGAACACGGTGGACATCACGGCCACCACATAATCCGCACCGCTGCGTTCCCGCGCCGCTTTCAGCTGATACGCGTGGCCGTGATGCAGCGGATCATACTCCGCCACCACGCCCACAAGCTTTGCGGCACTCACCCTTGCGCCTCCAGATGGAGGATACGCCGGGCATTGCCGGAGAAGATCAGCTCGTTCTGCGCATCGGTCAGCCGCTCCCCCAGCACGGAATGGATGTACATCTCATGGTTGCAGATGGGATAGTCCGTACCGAACAGCAGCCGTTTCGGCCCCACCTCATTCACCAAATGGCGGATGCAGCCATTGCGGAAGATGCCCGTGCCGGACAGGTCCAGGCAGACATTGTCATACTTCTTCATCCGGGCGATATGCTTCTCCACGCTCTCCCGTTCCCCGGGATGCGCAGCCACAAAGGTCACGTCCGGATGGGCCGCCATCAGCTCCTCCATGGGCCAGTCCCACATGGTGTGGAAGCTGAACACAAAGCCCTTCCCACGAACCATCTCCAGCAGCTCATCCAGCCGCCGGTTGCACTCCTCCCAGCCCAGCGCCGCCCAGTCATGCATATAGGGCACCAGCTCGCCGATGAGGCAGTACCCCCGTTCCAGCATCATGGTCAGGGTCTGCCGGGACTCCTCCATGTGCGCCGGATGGATATGGAACCCCGGCACATAAAAGTCTCCCAGCTTCTCCTTCAGCAGCAGTGCCGAGTCGTTCAGCTCCCGGTACGCCCAGTCCTTCCGCAGCACCGATCCACAGATCCTGCCCACGCCAAAGGAGCGCACCTCCCGCTCCATTACTTCCGGCGTATCCGGAACCATGTGCTCATACATGCACAGGCTCTGCTCCGGGAAACGATAAGGGTGCGTGTGAAAATCAATGATCTCAAAGGAAGCCATGTCCATTCCTCCCAAGCCGCTGATGATGGTTCCATGATACACTTTTTTTCGGTTGGTGGCAATGGGAAAGCGAAAGATGTTGAAAAAGAAAAGGATTTTCCCCCGCCCGTGTTGTATTGTACATATTATAGGAAGAAGGCGATCTGATGACGATACGCGAGACGCTGGAGCTGGAGGAGAAGCAGCGGCTGAGTGAGCGGGCGGTCTGCGCTGTCGACAGCAAGGGGCGGGAGCGGGCGATGGAGCCCTGCGAACTGCGGACGTGCTTCCAGCGGGACCGGGACAGGATCATCCATTGCAAGTCGTTCCGGCGGCTGAAGTTCAAGACACAGGTGTTCCTGGCGCCGGAGGGGGACCATTACCGTACCCGGCTGACCCATACGCTGGAGGTGGCCCAGGTGGCCCGGACCATTGCCCGGGCGCTGCGGCTGAATGAAGACCTGACCGAGGCCATCGCCCTGGGGCATGACCTGGGGCATACCCCCTTCGGACACATCGGCGAGCGCAGTCTGGACGACCTGATGCCCGGCGGGTTCCGGCACAATGAGCAGAGCAAGCGTGTGGTGGAGGTGCTGGAGCAGGAGGGCAAGGGCCTGAACCTGACCTGGGAGGTGCGGGACGGCATCCTGTGCCACTCCGGCAAGCAGTTCCCCTCCACCCTGGAGGGGGAATGCGTCCGCCGGGCCGACCGCATCGCCTACCTGAACCACGATATGGACGACGCGCTCCGTGCCGGGGTGCTCCAGCCCTTTGAGCTGCCGCAGGATTGCCTGAAGGTGCTGGGCTTCACCCATGGGGAGCGCATCAACACCATGATCACCGACATCGTGCACAGCAGCCGGGACACCGAGCATTTGACCATGAGCCCCCTTGTGGAAAGCGCCATGGACGGCCTGCGGGAGTTCATGTTTGAGAAGGTCTACCGGGACAGCTGGCGCGCCGCGGAGGAGGCCCGCTGCGACCATGTGGTGAAGTCCCTCTTCCATTATTATTGCGATCATCCCGGTGAGATGCCCGAGGAGTTCATGGTGATCGCCTATCAGGAGGGCATGGACCGGGGCGTCTGCGACTATATTTCCTGCATGACCGACCGCTTCGCCATCCGCACCTTCGAGAAGCTGTTCGTGCCCAGCGGCTTCCAGGGGCTGTGAAGGGAATTCTCCGCCAAAAGCAGGAAAAATCCAACCGGCGGCGAAAGAAATGTACGTGGTTTTTGACCAGACGACAGATACCGGAGGTGGATGAACAGGATGGCCCGGTTCCCTGCAAGCTGGCTGGATGAGCTGCGGTCCCGGGCGGATATCGTTCAGGTCATCTCCGGCTACGTACCCCTCAAAAAGAACGGCCGCAAGCATTGGGGCCTGTGCCCCTTCCACGGCGAAAAGACCGCGTCCTTCTCCGTGGATGCCGAGCGGCAGCTTTATTATTGCTTCGGCTGCAAAGCCTCCGGCAATGTCATCAACTTTGTAATGGAGATCGAGCGGCTGGACTTCACCGAAGCGGTGAAGCATCTGGCGGATCAGTATCACATGGCGCTCCCCCAGATGGAGGACGACCCGGATTACCAGCGTCGCCGCAGCCAAAGGGAGCGTCTGCTGGCCGCCAACAAGGAGGCCGCGCGCTTCTATCATCAAACGCTGTTTGCCCCTGAAGGCGCCGAGGTACTGGCCTACTTCCGCAAGCGCGGATTGAACGACAGCGTCATCCGCAAATTCGGGCTGGGCGCCTCCCCCGACCGGCGCGATGCCCTCACCCGCTACCTGCAGACCCAGGGCTATACCCCGGAGGAGCTGCAGCTGGCCGGCCTGACCCGCATCTATGCCGCGGAGCTGCCCACGGAAAGCAGCCCCGGACGCCCCGCCGGCATGCGGGACATGTTCCGCAACCGGGCCATGTTCCCCATCATCGATCAGTATGGCAATGTACTGGCCTTCGGCGGACGATCATTGGACGGTGCGCCACCCAAGTACCTGAACACCGGAGACACGCCCATCTTCAACAAGCGGCTGGGCGTCTATGCCGCCAATCTCCTGCGCAAGGAGCGGCACCTGGACCGGGTCATCCTGGTCGAGGGCTATATGGATGTGGTGGCGCTGATCCAGTTCGGCGTGACCGGTGTGGTCGCCACTTTGGGCACCGCGCTGACCCCGGAGCAGGCGAAACTGTTGCGCAAGTTTGCCCCCGTGGTCTACCTGAGCTATGACGGCGACAGCGCCGGTCAGCATGCCATCCTGCGCGGTCTGGGCATCCTGGAGCAGGAAGGCGTTCCCGCCCGGGTGCTGGATTTCCCGGATGGGCTGGACCCGGACGAGTTCATCCGCCGGGACGGGCCGGAGGGCTTCGCCAAGCTGCCCGCCATCTCCGGCGAAAGCTACCGCATGCGCATGCTCCGGGCCGAGCACGATCTCTCCACCCAGGAGGGCCGCATCGCCTATGCCAAGGGCTGTGCTGAGATCCTGAAGCGGCTGGAGCCGGTGGACCTGGAGGTCCATCTGCAGGAGCTGATGGTGCAGACCGGCTTTACCCGGTAGGTGCTGCTGGCCCAGATGGCGCTCCACCCCGTTGCATCTGTCTCCCCCACCGGAGCCGCCGCGCCCGTTTCCCTGACGGACGCGCCCCGTCCTCCCCGGAGAGCCAAACCGCAGGATGAGCATCTGCGGGCCCAGGAGGTCGTCATCTCCCTGCTGGCCACCGGTCGATTGCCCGGAGATATCGCCTCGGAAGAGGATTTTGACGATCCCTTGTTGAAAAGATTATATACGGCACTGGCTGAGGGACGCTCCGCCGCTTCCCTGGTGGAAGAGGAGCAGCTGGAGCAGGACCGTGCCCGCGTGACCGCGCTGTTGATGGGGCCCGTATTCAGCGGGGATACCGATCAGCTGCTGAAGATGGCGCATCAATGCCTGAACCGCATCCGCGGCGACCGCATCGACGCCCGGATGAAAGAACTCCAGACCGGCATCGGCCGGATGAACCCGGAAGAGAAGCAGAAAGCCCTGGCCGAATACCGCATGCTCTCCGACAGGAAGCAGCAGCTGCGGTCAGTTGAAGCCTGATATGTTGTAGATGGACCTGCCTTAACCGAAAGGAGCGATCCTGTTGACCTTTATTCCTGAAAACCGCGACGCGAAGCTGAATGAGCTCTATGAGGACTGCAGAGCCAAGGGCGTAGTGACCTATGGCGACGTCATGAGCCAGCTCATGGATCTCAATATGGATCCCGAGCAGCTGGAGAGCGTACTGGACAAGCTGGACTCTTTGGGCGTCCGGGTGATCAGCGACACGCAGTCTCCCAACGCGCCGGAGCCCCCCTCTTCTTCCTCCTCCAAGAACAATATCCCCTCCAGCGTGGTGGACGAGGTGAACCTTGCCGATCCCATCCGGATGTATCTGAAGGAGATCGGCAAGATCCCGTTGCTGACCGCCGAGCAGGAGGTGGAGCTGGCCAAGCGCATCGAGAAGGGCACCCTGGAGGATGCCACGGAAGCCGACAAGGCCGATGCCGCCGCCGCCAAGGATCAGCTCATCAAGGCCAATCTGCGCCTGGTGGTGTCCATTGCCGGCCATTACAATAACCGCGGCATGCTGTACCTGGATCTGATCCAGGAGGGCAACATGGGTCTGATCAAGGCCGCGGACAAATTCGACTACAGCAAGGGCTTCAAGTTCTCCACCTATGCCACCTGGTGGATCCGTCAGTCCATCACCCGTGCCCTGGCGGACCAGGCTCGTACCATCCGCATTCCCGTGCATATGGTGGAGACCATCAACCGGCTTATCCGCACCAGCCGTCAGCTGATGCAGGAATACGGCCGCGAGCCCACCACCACCGAGATCGCCTCCGCCATGCATCTGCCGGAGAGCCGCGTGCAGGAGATCATGAAGATCGCCCAGGATCCTGTCAGCCTGGAGACGCCCATCGGTGAAGAGGAGGACAGTCATCTGGGAGACTTCATTCCGGACGACAGCGCGCCCGCCCCTGCCGAGGCTGCCTTCTCCGCCCTGCAGCGTGAGCAGCTGATGGAGGTGCTGGACACCCTGACCGAGCGTGAAAAGATGGTGCTCTGCCTGCGTTATGGTCTGAACGGCAACCGCTCCTATACCCTGGAGGAGGTCGGTGAGCAGTTCAACGTGACCCGCGAGCGTATCCGTCAGATCGAAGCCAAGGCCCTGCGGAAGCTGCGCGGCAACCGGCAGATCAAGAACATGCGGGGTTAACGCGGCATGTGGGATGAACGCTTAACGCTGGCGGCAGCCTTATACGAGCCTTGTATGGTCGGTGCAGATATTGGCACCGACCATGCTTATTTACCGTATCTTTTGCTGGAAAAGAACATCTGCCGGCGCATGCTGCTGTGCGATGTCAGCCCCAAATCCATCAATCAGGCCCGGGCCACCGTGGAAAAGCACAATCTGCAGGATCGCACCCGGCTGATCCTGGCGGACGGTTTGGACGCGGTAGATGAGCCCTGCGGCTGCATCTCCATGATGGGCATGGGCGGCGAGACCATGGCGGAGATCCTGCATCGCGGACAGGACCGCCTGCAGGGGGCCGTGCTGGTGCTGTCCGCCCACACCGAGCAGCCGCTGGTCCGCCGGGCCCTGGCGGATATCCACTACCACCTGACACAGGAGCGGCTGTGCCTTGCCGCCGGACGCTTCTATATCCTGTGGCGGGCGGAGCCGGGAGACGTGCCTGTTTCCGAAGAGGCCCTGCGCTACGGCAGTCTGCTGTTCGCCGAGCCGCCGGAGCTGCTGCGTCCTTACCTCGCCGACCGGATCAAGGTGCTGACCGCCCGGCTGCGGGGGCTGCACTCCGGTACGCAGACGGACGCCGACGTTCTGGCCTCCGTACAGCTGGACCTTGACTTCTATCAACGCAAGCTGGAGGAAATGCCATGACTGTTCAGCAGATCTATGACTGGATCGATCAGCGCGCACCCTTTGAAACGCAGGTTTCCTTTGACAATGCCGGATTGCTGACCGGCAGCGGCAGCCAGACGGTACACGGCATCCTGGTGGCCCTGGACGTGACCGATGCCGTGCTGGAGGAGGCCGAAGCCCTGAAGGCCGATCTGATCATCACCCACCATCCGCTGATGTTCGGCGGGCGCAAGCGCATGACCGAGGATGACTACGAGGGACGGCTCCTGTGCCGGATGATCCGCGGACATATGGCGCATATCGCCGCGCACACCAACCTGGATCAGGCTGTGGGCGGCATCAACGATGTGCTGGCAGAGCGCTGCGGATTGACGAACGTGACCGGCACGGGCTATCTGCGCATCGGCACCCTGCCGGAGGGAGAGACCGCCGGCCGCCTCATTGCCCGGCTGGAAAAGACGCTGCATGCCACCGTACGGGTCATGGGACAGCTGCCGCCGGAAACGCCCCTGACGCGGATGGCCGTCTCCTCCGGTGCGGGCAGTGACGGTTGGGAGGAGGCACTGCAGTCCGGTGCGCAGGTCTTCCTGTCGGGCGAGATCAGGCACCACCACGCCCTGGCCATGGCCGGAAACGGGATGCTCGCCCTGGAGTGCGGACACTTTGCCACCGAAGAACCCGGGATTTTTGCTTTGGCGGACGCTTTACAAAAGCATCCGGATGTAGTACAATAGAGAATGCACGTTTTCACGTCCCGCACCGGCGCTTATGCCCTGCGGGATGGCTTGAGTCAGCCGCGAAGCTGACAGTAAGGAGGAACCTCATGGATCAGATGGAACAGCTGTGGCAATATATGCAGGCCGATCTGGCCGCGGACCGGATGGAGCGCGAAATGAAGCACTCCCCCGCCCGTCAGAAGGCGGAGAAGGCCCGTGAAACCTTTTTTGAAGCCCAGAAGCAGGCCAAGACGCTGACCGATCAGGTGGCAGCCCAGTCCGACCGCAAGGATGCCATCAAGGACGCCATCCAGCGCTGCAGGGATCAGCTGACCGCCCTGAATGACCGGGTGCGCAGCAATCCCCCCACGGAGCTGGAGGATGTCCGCAGCCTGATCTCCGAGGCCGAGCGTCTGCGCCAGACCATTGTGGGCTATGAGCAGGAGATGGGCCGCATCGTCAAGCAGAGCAACGAAAGCAACAAAAAGGCGACCGGCATCCTGTCCTCCGCCGCCCAGGCCAAGCAGGACTTCGACAAGTACAAGAAGGAGTATCAGTCCGAGCTGGACAACGAGAACGGCGCCAAAAAAGAGGATCTGGAAAAGAAGCGGACCGCCGCCGCCGAGCTGGCCAACGGCATCCCCCAGCGGCTGCTGGATGAGTACCAGTCCATCAAGAAGCACATCCTGCCGCCTCTGGCCCGGCTGCAGAACGGTGCCTGCAGCGGCTGCAACACCAGCCAGCCCTCCGCCCTGCTGGCCAAGATCAACGCCGGCAATGATATCGTGGAGTGCGAGACCTGCGGCCGTATGCTCATCAAGTAACCTTCTCCCGGATCCCATGCAGGGGTCCGGTTTCTCGTTTTGGCAAACAAAATCGTTTGCTTTTCCATGAATGTTCGGGAATTCGCTTGACACCTGCGCCCGGATGCGGTAGAATAAAGCGTATTCTTCGTCCAATGACGAATGATGCGGGAGGTGTGAGCCTTGATTCAAGCCGGGATGCCTGTGTGCTGCCTGCTGGAGCGGGGTTCCGCCGGTTTCAAAAAGTTGATCGTTTTTTTGCATAAAAGAGCATGGTATCGTTTGTACCACGCTCTTTTCATGTCCTGAGGAACGGAAAGGATGGGGTCTCATGAAGAAAGTTGCCGTCATTATGGGTTCCGACAGCGATCTGCCGGTGCTGAAGGGAGCCTTTGATCAGCTGAAAAAGCTGGAGATTCCTTTTGAAGCGCATGTTTATTCCGCCCATCGTACGCCCGCGGAGGCCGCTGCCTTTGCCTCCTCCGCCCGGGAGAACGGCTTCGGTGTGCTGATCGCCGCCGCCGGCAAGGCCGCGCATCTGGCCGGCGCCCTGGCAGCCCAGACCACGCTGCCCGTCATCGGTATCCCTGTCAAGTCCTCCACCCTGGACGGACTGGACGCCCTGCTCTCCACCGTGCAGATGCCCAGCGGCATGCCCGTGGCCACCGTCGCCATTGACGGCTCCGCCAACGCCGCCCTGCTGGCTGCCCAGATCCTGGCTGTGGAGGACGCTGCCCTGGCCGATAAGCTGGCGGCCATGCGCAAGGCCCAGCATGACGCGGTCATCGCCAAGGATGCCGCCCTGGTCATTGAATAAAGGAGGACGCTTGAGAATGAACGCAAGTCAGAGTGAAAGCTACAAGGCAGCCGGTGTGGATATTACCGCCGGCTATCGTGCCGTGGAGCTGATGAAGGCCCATGTGGCCCGGACCACCACCCCCGGTGTGCTGGACGGCATCGGCGGCTTCGGCGGACTGTTCATGCCCAATCTGGCCGGAATGAAGGAGCCCGTGCTGGTCAGCGGCACCGACGGTGTCGGCACCAAGCTGAAGATCGCCATGCTGCTGGACAAGCACGATACCATCGGCATCGACTGCGTGGCCATGTGCGTGAATGACGTCATCTGCTGCGGCGCCAGGCCCCTGCTGTTCCTGGACTACATCGCCTGCGGCAAGAACATCCCCGAAAAGATCGCTGCCATCGTGGGCGGCGTAGCCGAGGGCTGCGTGCAGGCCGAGAGCGCCCTGGTGGGCGGCGAGACCGCGGAGCATCCCGGCATGATGGCCGATGATGACTACGATCTGGCCGGCTTCAGCGTGGGCATTGTGGACAAGGCCCGCATCATCGACAACAACACCATGAAGCCCGGCGATGTGATGATCGCCCTGCCCTCCACCGGTGTGCACAGCAATGGCTTCTCCCTGGTACGCAAGGTCTTCAGGATCGGTGAGGGCGGCACCAACCGCACCTATGCCGAGCTGGAGCAGCCCCTGTGGGAGACCCTGCTGACCCCCACCAGGATCTATGTGAAGGCCGTGAACGCCCTGAACGAGCAGATCAGCGTCCGCGCCATCAGCCACATCACCGGCGGTGGCTTCTACGAAAACATCCCGCGCAGCCTGAAGGAAGGCTGTGTGGCCAGGATCGAAAAGAAGGCCGTGCGCATTCCCCCGATCTTTGATATCATCGCCCGGGAAGGCAACGTGCCCGAGCGTGATATGTTCAACACCTACAACATGGGCGTTGGCATGACGGTCACCGTGGCCAAGGAGGATGCCGACCGCGCTCTGGACATCCTGCATGCACACGGCGAGCCCGGCGCTTACATCCTGGGTGAGATCGCCCAGGGTGAGAAAGGCGTGGAGCTGTGGTAAGGACATGTATCATGGTCTCCGGCGGCGGCACCAATCTGCAGGCCATCATCGATGCCAAGGCCGCCGGAAAGATCCCGGACGCCGAGCTTTCCCTGGTCATTGCCAGCCGGAAGGACGCCTACGCCCTGACCCGCGCCGCCAACGCCGGCATTGAAAGCTGCGTGCTGCGCAAGACCAAGGACCTCTCCATCGAGGCCTACGGGGAACAGCTGCTGGCCATCCTGCGTGAGAAGCAGATCCGGTTGATCGTGCTGGCCGGCTTCCTGACCATCCTTCCCGAGAATGTGATCCGGGCCTACGATCACCGCATTCTGAACATTCATCCCAGTCTGATCCCCAGCTTCTGCGGCTCCGGCTTCTATGGGCTGAAGGTGCATGAAGCTGCCCTGGCCAAGGGCGTCAAGGTGACCGGTGCCACCGTGCATTTTGTAAACGAGATCCCGGACGGCGGAGACATCATCGCCCAGAAGGCGGTGGAGGTGCTGCCCGGAGATACGCCGGAGGTGCTCCAGCGCCGCGTGATGGAGCAGGCCGAATGGATCCTGCTGCCCCAGGCCCTGGAATCCGTCGCCGCCGCACTGAACAAGTAAAGGAGTTTCATGATGCAGACCAGTTCTTTGTATGATTTGCTCCAGACCAACACCTATCCCGGCCGCGGCATCGTGCTGGGCGTGGACGAGGCCGGTGAAAACGCGGTCATCGCCTACTTCATCATGGGCCGCAGCGTCAACAGCCGCAACCGCGTCTTTGAGGAGTCCGATGACGGCATCATCACCAAGGCCTTCGATGAAAGCAAGATGGTGGATCCGCACCTGATCATCTACGCCCCGGTCCGCGAGCTGGGGGATGGCCGCACCATCGTGACCAACGGCGATCAGACCGATACCATCCGGGATTTTCTGGCAGCCGGCAAGACCTTCGAGGAGGCCCTGCGCACCCGCACCTTTGAGGACGACATGCCCAACTGCACGCCCCGCATCTCCGGCCTGGTGGAGGTCAAGGATGGCACCTGCGGCTACAAGCTGTCCATCCTGAAGAGCGACAGCAATGATGAGACCAGCGTGCAGCGCTTCTTCTATGATTATCCCCAGCCCAAGGCGGGCATCGGTCACTTCATCCATACCTATCAGGGAGACGGCAGTCCCCTCCCCTCCTTCGAGGGAGAGCCGGAGAAGGTCCGTCTGGAGGGCGATATCGAGACCTTCGCCCTGCGGGTATGGGACAGCCTGAACGACGACAACAAGGTCTCCCTGTATGTGAGCTACATCAGCCTGAAGGATGGGACCTCCGATTCCATCATCATCAACGGCCACGAGCAAATGGACCCTGAGGAGGCATAAGCAATGGCAACGGAACTGGAACTGAAATACGGCTGCAATCCCAACCAGAAGCCCAGCCGCATCTACATGGAGCAGGGTGAGCTGCCCATCAAAGTACTGAACGGCAAGCCCGGCTATATCAACTTTCTGGATGCCCTGAACGGCTGGCAGCTGGTTTCCGAGCTGAAGCGGGCCACCGGCCTGCCCGCCGCCGCCAGCTTCAAGCATGTCAGCCCCGCCGGTGCTGCCGTGGGTCTGCCGCTGAACGATGTGCTGCGCCAGATCTACTTTGTCAAGCCCGGCCTGGAGCTGAGCCCCCTGGCCTGCGCCTATGCCCGTGCCCGCGGTGCCGACCGCATGTCCTCCTTTGGTGACTGGATCGCCCTGAGCGACGTGTGCGATGAGTCCACCGCCGCCCTGATCAAGCCCGAGGTATCCGACGGCATCATCGCTCCCGGCTATACCGACGCCGCGCTGGCCATGCTGACCGCCAAGAAGAAGGGCGCCTACAACGTGGTGCAGATCGACCCCGACTATCGTCCCGCCCCCATCGAGCACAAGCAGGTGTTCGGCGTGACCTTCGAGCAGGGCCGCAACGAATTCGTCATCAACGAGGAGCTGCTGGCCGACCGCGTCACCGTCAACAAGGAGCTGCCGCCCGAAGCCGCCCGGGATCTGATGATCTCCCTGATCGTGCTGAAGTACACCCAGTCCAACAGCGTCTGCTATGTCAAGGACGGCCAGGCCATCGGCATCGGTGCCGGCCAGCAGAGCCGGATCCATTGCACCCGTCTGGCCGGTCAGAAGGCCGACAACTGGCTGCTGCGCCAGCATCCGCAGGTATTGGCCCTGCCCTTTGTGGACAAGATCGCCCGCGCAGACCGGGACAACACCATTGACGTGTACATCTCCGACGATCCCGAGGATGTGCTGGCGGAGGGCCGCTGGCAGAAGTTCTTCAAGGAGAAGCCCGCGCCCCTCACCCGGGAGCAGAAGCGCGCCTGGCTGGATCAGCAGACCGGCGTTTCCCTGGGCAGCGATGCCTTCTTCCCCTTCGGTGACAATATTGAGCGGGCCCACCGCTCCGGCGTGAGCTATGTAGCCCAGCCCGGCGGCTCCATCCGCGATGACAATGTGATCGAGATGTGCGATCTCTACAACATGGTGATGTGCTTCACCCATATGCGTCTGTTCCATCATTGATGAACGGGATACAAGCCCTTGTGCAACCGCAGGGGCCTGTGTCTGCTTTTGGAGGGATACGAACATGAAGGTTATGATCGTAGGCGGCGGCGGACGGGAGCATGCCATCGCCATGAAAATCGCCGAAAATCCCCAGGTGGAAAAGCTGTATGCCGCACCCGGCAACGGCGGCATGGCTTCCCTGTGCGAGCTGGTGCCCATCAAGGCCACGGATCTGGATGCTCTGACCGCCTTTGCGCAGGAGAAGGCCGTGGATTATGTGGTGGTGGCTCCGGACGATCCCCTGTGTCTGGGCCTGGTGGATCGTCTGAAGGCCGTTGGCATTCCCGCCTTCGGTCCTGAGGCAAAGGCCGCCATCATCGAGGGCAGCAAGGTCTTCAGCAAGAACCTGATGAAGAAGTACGGCATTCCCACCGCAAAATATGAGACCTTCAGCGACTACGATGCCGCGGTGGCCTACATCCACAGTGAGGCCTGCCCCGTGCCCGTGGTGGTCAAGGCAGACGGTTTGGCCCTGGGCAAGGGCGTACTGATCTGCATGACCAAGGACGAGGCCCTGCAGGCGGTGGATGGCATGATGAACCATGCCCAGTTCGGCCAGAGCGGCCGCAATGTGGTCATTGAGGAATTCCTGGAGGGCCCTGAGGTCTCCGTGCTGGCCTTTACGGACGGCAAGGTGGTCAAGCCCATGGTGAGCAGCATGGACCACAAGCGGGCCCTGGACCATGATGAAGGCCTGAACACCGGCGGCATGGGTACCATTGCTCCGAATCCCTTCTACACCCCCGCCGTGGCGGAGCGCTGCATGCGGGAGATCTTCCTGCCCACCATCGCCGCCATGAACGCCGAGGGCCGCACCTTCCGGGGCTGCCTGTACTTCGGCCTGATGATCACCAAGGATGGCCCGAAGGTGATCGAGTACAACTGCCGCTTCGGCGATCCCGAAACGCAGGTGGTGCTGCCGCTGCTGAAGAGCGACCTGCTGACCATCATGCAGGCCACCACGAACGGCACCCTGGCGGACACCGAGGTCGTCTTTGATGCCGGCGCCGCCTGCTGCGTGGTGCTGGCCTCCGGCGGCTATCCGGTGAAATACAAGAGCGGTTACCCCATCTCCGGGCTGGAGGCTGCTGGGGAGACCGCCTGCGTCTTCCACGCCGGCACCAGGCGTGAGGGCGATCAGATCCTGACCGCCGGCGGCCGCGTGCTGGGTGTTACCGCCACCGCGGAAACGCTGAAGCAGGCCGTCGCCAAGGCCTACGATGCCGCGGAAAAGATCAACTTTACGGACCGGCACATGCGGCATGATATCGGTGCCCGCGCGCTGGCAATGGAGGATTGAGCATGAGCGTTAAGCGCATTTATGTGGAAAAGCGTCCCGGCTATGCCGTGGAGGCGGAGCATCTGCTGTGGGAGATCCGGCACATCCTGCTGATCCGCAGCGTCACCGGCCTGCGGCTGCTGAACCGCTATGATACCGAGGGCGTGGAGGATGCTCTGTACGAGACCTGCAAGCCCATCGTCTATTCCGAGCCCCAGGTGGACGTGACTTATGATACCCTGCCTGAAACCAAGGGCATCGTCTTTGCCGTGGAATATCTGCCCGGCCAGTTCGACCAGCGCGCCGACAGCTGCGCCCAGTGCATCCAGCTGGTGGGTCAGTGCAGCCGTCCCACCGTCCGCACCGCCAAGGTGTATATCCTGGAGGGTGACATCAGCGCCGATGAGCTGCAGCGCATCAAGAAGCACGTCATCAACCCCGTGGAAAGCCGTGAGGCCGATCTTGGCGAAAAGGATACCCTGAAGCAGCAGTACGAGACGCCCGATCATGTGGAGACCCTGACCGGCTTCACCACCATGAGCATGGAGGAGGTCGCCGCCTTCGTGAAGAAGTACGGCCTGGCCATGGACCAGGATGATCTGGCCTTCTGCCGGGATTATTTCGCCTCCGAGCATCGCGATCCCACCCTGACCGAGGTCCGCATGATCGACACCTACTGGAGCGATCACTGCCGCCACACCACCTTCCTGACCACCATCGACGAGGCGGACATTCAGCACGCTGCCGTGGAAAAGGCCTTCAAGCGCTATCTGATGGCCCGCAAGGAGGTCTATGGCGACCGCAAAAAGGCCATGAATCTGATGGACATTGCCACCATGGGCGCCAAGTACCTCAAGAAGCAGGGCTGCACCCCCAACATCGACATCAGCGAGGAGATCAACGCCTGCTCCATCAGGATCGATGTGGATATCGACGGCAAGAATGAGCCCTGGCTGCTGATGTTCAAGAACGAGACCCACAACCATCCCACCGAGATCGAGCCCTTCGGGGGTGCCGCCACCTGTATCGGCGGTGCCATCCGCGACCCGCTGAGCGGCCGCACCTATGTCTATCAGGCCATGCGCGTGACCGGCGCCGCCGATCCCCTGGTGCCTGTCAGCGAGACCATGCCCGGCAAGCTGCCCCAGCGCAAGCTGGTGACCACCGCTGCCGCCGGCTACTCCAGCTACGGCAACCAGATCGGTCTGGCCACCGGTCAGGTGGATGAGCAGTATCATCCCGGCTATGCCGCCAAGCGCCTGGAGATCGGTGCCGTGGTGGGTGCCGCACCCGAAAGCCATGTCCGCCGCGAGGTGCCTGCCCCCGGCGACAAGATCGTGCTGCTGGGCGGCCGCACCGGACGTGACGGCTGCGGCGGCGCCACCGGCTCCTCCAAGAGCCACAAGCTGGAAAGCCTGGAGACCTGCGGTGCCGAGGTGCAGAAGGGCAACGCCCCCACCGAGCGCAAGCTGCAGCGCCTGTTCCGGGACGGCGAGGTCACCCGGCTGATCAAGCGCTGCAATGACTTCGGTGCCGGCGGCGTCAGCGTGGCCATCGGCGAGCTGGCGGACGGCCTGCTGATTGACCTGGACAAGGTACCGAAGAAGTATGACGGTCTGGACGGCACCGAGCTGGCCATCTCCGAAAGCCAGGAGCGCATGGCCGTGGTGCTGGATCCCAAGGATGTGGACGCCTTCCTGCAGGCGGCTGACCGGGAGAACCTGGAGGCCACCGTGGTGGCTGAGGTCACCGAAGAGCCCCGCCTGCGCATGACCTGGAAGGGCGTGACCATTGTTGATCTGAGCCGCGAGTTTCTGAACAGCAACGGCGCCGAAAAGCATACGAAGGTGGCCGTTGCCCAAGATGCCGTGCAGCAGGTGACCTTCCCCGGCGAGACCGTGACCGAAAAGCTGGCCAACATGGTCGGCAACCTGAATATCTGCTCCAAGCAGGGTCTGAGCGAACGCTTTGATTCCACCATCGGCGCGGCCACCGTGCTGATGCCCTATGGCGGTGCCCGTCAGCTGACCCCCAACCAGGCCATGGTGGCCAAGCTGCCCATCCGCTACGGCGTGACCGACACCGTATCCGGCATGGCTTACGGCTTCCATCCCGAAATGATGGAGCAGAGCCCCTATGAGGGCTCCTACCTGGCGGTGGTGGAGAGCGTGACCCGGCTGGTGGCTGCCGGCTTTGATTACAAAAAGATCTACCTCACCTTCCAGGAATACTTTGAGCGCATGACCGAGGATCCCACCCGCTGGGGCAAGCCCTTCTCCGCGCTGCTGGGTGCCTTTGACGCCCAGCTGGACCTGAAGCTGGCCTCCATCGGCGGCAAGGACTCCATGTCCGGCACCTTCGAGAAGATGGACGTGCCGCCCACGCTGTGCTCCTTCGCCGTGGCTCCCGGCAAGGCCTCCGAGGTCATCAGCCCCGAATTCAAGGCTGCCGGCCATGAGGTGCGCCTGCTGACCTGCGACGCCCACGATACCGCTGCCCTGACCGCCCATTACGAGGCCGTCTATGAGCAGATCAAGGCCGGAAAGATCTTGTCCGCCTGGGCTTTGGGTCTGGGCGGTGTGGCGGAGGGCCTGTTCAAGATGGGCCTGGGCAACGCCATCGGCGTGCGCATTGATGATGATTACAACGGCAACCTGTTCTCCCAGCAGATCGGTGCCATGCTGATCGAGTGTGTGGACGGCTGCGACCTGGGCGAGAAGGTGGGCGACACCATTTCCGACTGGGTACTGGAGTACGAGGGCGACCGCATCGACCTGGCCCCCATGCAGGAGATCTACGAGGGCAAGCTGGACAAGGTCTTCACCTATCGCGGGCACACCGGTGAGCGCACCGAGAAGTTCACCTGCAC